>Ga0182792_1000146_pt1 | contig 69008 bp, 58 predicted proteins | sample Passage237B_FD_130497 | JGI IMG/M metagenome (GOLD analysis project Ga0182792, IMG submission 130497) | Cellulose adapted compost microbial communities from Newby Island Compost Facility, Milpitas, CA, USA - Passage2 37B (version 2) (version 2) ...
CATTCCCCGCTTCCCGCTCCCGACGCTCGCTCCGGAAAGAATTCCAACCACATTGCCACCGATGAATCCGCCCGCCCCGCTCTCCCGCCTCGCGCCCCTCGCCGCCCTCGCCTTGCTCGCCGGGTGCATCCGCCCCCCCGATCAAAACGTCCCCGAAAACAAACCCGCCCCCAAGGCCGAGCCCTTCGCCGACGCCCCAGCCGCGCCCGAGCAAGCGCCCACCGTCGCCGGCATCCCCGCCGCCGCCATCGCCGCCGCCGAGCGCGCCAAGGCCCGCGTCGAGGTCGCCTCCACCGCCACCAAGGACCACGGCGCGCTCTACCGCGAAGCGCAGTCCCTCTTCGCCGAGCAGAAATACACCGAAGCCCTCGCCGCCCTCGACCAGATCCAAGCCGAGCTCATGACCGCCCCGCAGCAAAAGGCCGTCGACGAACTCCGCGCCAAGATCAACGCCGCCCTCGGCCGCTAGTGCCCTGTCATCGATGTCTCTTTGACTGATTCAATTGGCCGCGGAGGACGGCGATCCTTGCAGGCCAAGCCGCCGGCCTGGCTGCCCGACCAGCGGTCGGGCCTACATCGCCGCGGAGTTTGGATACGTTTGAATGCGAAATGGACTCAGCCGGCGCCGCGCCGTTTTTCCAACTCACGACGCGTGTCGTAGGCGCTTTGCTCCGTGATCGGGAAACGCATTATCAGCCAGATGGTGATCACGAGGGCCACCGCGGGGAAAAAGGTGAAGAGCACGCGCATCGTCGTGAGCACGCCGTCGGCCTGCGCACCGCCCGCCTCCGCGTGGAAGCCCGACCACGTCAGCACGAAGCCCGAGAGCAACAGCGCCACCGAGAGCCCGACCTTGAACGCCCACGCGTGCACCGCGCCGAGCGTCGCCTCGCGGCGAACACCGTTTTGCAGCTCGTCCACGTCGCACACGTCGGCGACCATCGAGCCGATCAGGGTCCAGAAAGCCGCCATCCCCGGCCCCATCAACAGCACGGGCACGAGTTGCAGATAGGGGTAATCGGGATGGTAGCAGAACCACTTCGACAAGGTGCCGACGAGCGGCAGACACAGGCACGCGATCAGCGTTCGCCGTTTCCCGAAACGCGTCGACGCGAGCGTGATCAACGGCAGCGAAACCATGTTGCTCACATGGTATAGCGTGCCCGACCACCCCAGCACCGCCGAGGACGCACGGATATCGCCCCCGTAAACGTAGTAGATGCTTATGTAGTAACCCAGCCCGTTGACCATGAAGAGGCCGATGGCCATCAGCACGACGGCATAGAGCAGGGTTCGGAAGGGTTTGACCGCGACGGCCTCGCGCAGGCTGCCCCAGAACGGCAGCTTGCGCTGCTTCGCCACCGCCACACGCGTCCGCTCCCGCACGAAGAGCGCGGGCAACATGCCGAGCAGCGCGATGACCAGCCCCGTCCCGATGCCCACCCAACGCATGCCGTCGTGCGTGTCCTTGAAAATCGACAACTGCGCGAGCCACAGCATCCACGCCATGCCGATGCCTGACACCGAGCCGAAGAAGGTCCGGTAGGCGAGCACGCGCGTGCGCTCATGATAGTCCGGGCTCATCTCCATGCCGAGCGCGGTGAAGGGCACGACGAAGACGGCGTAGGCGGTGAAAAACAGGAGCGACATCGCGAGGAAGTGCGCGAAGTAGGCCCCGTCGGACCAGCCGCGCGGCACCCACCAGACGAGCGCGAAGAACAGGCCGCACAACACCGAGCCGGCGAGGATGTAGGGCTTGCGCCGTCCCCAGCGCCCGCGGGTGTTGTCCGAGCTCGTGCCGACAAAGGGATCGACAAACGCGTCCCAAAGCCGGGGCAGCGACAGCGCGGTGCTGATCAACCCGGGATCGACGCCGAGCGTCATGTTGAACACGGGGTTCGCCATCGTGTTGATGCCGTTCTGCATCAGGTTGTCGGCGCAGGCCCCGCCACCGTAGGCGAGCTTTTGCCCGGTCGGCACGCGGTCTTCCGGAGCGGTGACATGAGCGGCGCCGCGCGGAGTCTCTTTCGTATTCATAAAATAGCTACAGATGTTTGATGCGCTCGCGTCTCCGCCCGCGGCCGGGCCGGGGTCAGCGCTTGGACGCGGAGCGACTCGCGCTCGCGCCCGCCGCGGTCGGCGCGGCCAGCTCGGACACGAACACCGCCACGTCGGGCGCTTTTCCGGAGTAGAACGCGATGTGGTGGGTGCCGCCGATCGCCGTCGCGTTCACGTTGCCCGAATCGGAAGGAATCTCGCTGCCGAAGGAAACGGCCTCCGGGGCGGGCCAGCCGAGCGGATTGCCGAAGATGCGTTTCGCGTCCGCCACGCGGCGCCACAGGATGCCTTTGCCTCGCTGGTAGTAGTAGTTGCTCACCAAGCCGGTCTTGGCGTCGAACACCAGGCTCGGCGTCGAGTAGAAGATGTCGCCGATGTTCGTCACGCTGCGCGTCCAGGTCGCGCCCGAATCGGTCGACTCCAACTGAAACTGGAATCGGTCGGGCTTGCCCTCCACCGGCTCCGCGCGTCCGACGGCGAGGATGCGTCCGTCACCGAGATAAACCGCGGAGGGCTCGGTCGGCCAATGCGCCTTGGGCAGGCCGGACTCGATCGTGGTCTGCTTCCACGTCGCGCCGTCGTCCGTGCTGACCAGCGTGCCCCACGAGTGGTTGCGCGTGTGATCGTATTTTCCCGCGAACCACAACGCCATCAGGCCGACCTTCGGAACCGAAAAGATATCGGTGATCTGCATCGGCATGACCTCGAACGCGGGCGTGGTCACGAGCTTGAACTCCACGCCGTCGGTGCTGCGAAACAGATCCTGAAAAATCCCGCCCGCTCCGCATCGGCGCACCCAGAGGAGCATCGCTCCGGTGGAATCCAGTCCGGATCCGACCGCGACGTCGCCGAAGTTCGACGAGTTGACGACACGCGTTTCCTCCGTCCAGGTTTTGCCACCGTCGGTCGACGTGCGCGCATAGACGCCGCGGTTGTATTCGTTGATCAGGTGCCCGGTTCCGCGGCTGTAAACGCAGACCAACTTGTCGCCCATCGCCTGAATCATCGGCCACGAGTTGTAACCCTTCGCCTCCTGCACGACGCGAGGTTCGACCAAGGCGCGCAGGGACTTTTCCGTGCCGGCGGTCGTTCGAGATGGGTTTCCGGATGACTGGGCCAAGGCCTCCGATCCGACGCTCGCGACGGTGGTGATGAACATAAGGGATGGGATGATTGCTCGCATAAATTCGGGGTGATCCGGGTTGTCGTGGTTCGGCGCGTGCGCGGGCCCGCGGGCTTCAGCGCGTCCTCCGCTTCGGGCCGCGTTTATCCGGAATGATCTCCAGCTGGGTGATCGAATACGGCGCCGATTCCAGGCGCACCTTGCCGCGCTCGACGCGTCCGAGTCCGTCGATGTCGATCGCCGGGACGGGCAAGCCATCCAGTCCCGGCCAACGGATGCCGCCGACCCGCACCTGCCCGGAGTCGCCCCACGCGGAAACGTCCAAGGTGAGCGGTCGCGCCGCCGCGCCGCGGTTGACGAGCGTGATCACCAGCGCGCCGCCGTCCGACGACGCGAGAAGATCGAAGAGCGGAGTGCGCGAGGCGGGCGCCGCGACGATCTCCGTTTTGAGCACATCGAGGCCGGCGTGGCGGGAAAGCCGCTTCAGCGCCTGTCCTGACGGAAGCACTACATAACGGTCCGCGTAGACATGCTCGGCCGGGACATTCGCCGGAAGAGTCGGCGTCCCATTTTGCATCAGCTGAAAATGACCGGAGGCCGGATCGCGGAACTGATCGTAGAAAATCATCCCGAAGTAGGGCGACTCGAGGTCGTGGAAAGTGAGGTTGTCCATGTCCGGGATCTTCATCGCCTCCATCCAATTCGCCGCGAACAGCAGGCCGTGCGCGGGCGTGTAGATCACCCGGTGCGCATCCCAGGTGTGGAACTTGAAGACGCTCGTTTCGTTGCCGGACATTTTGACTTTCGCGAAGCCGGCCGCGCGCAGCTGCTTCAGATGCGCGTGGGTGTTGATCGCCCAGTTGAGCGTGCCGCAAACGAAACGCTCGAGATCCCGCTCGCCGCCTTTCTCGGGATGCCAGTGGTCGCCCCACGGATAATGGGCCGAGAGGTAGTCGACGCGGTCCAGCGTGCCGTCCTTCGCCAGCTCCTCGCAGAGCCGAACCGGCCACGTGTTGCCCGTCACGGTGATGATCGCGTCGGGGTTGTATCGCTTGATGACGGGAACGAACGCGCGAACGAGCGCCGCGTAGTCCACCATCTTCATGAGCGCGAATTCCTCGTTGCCGAATTCCCAATACCGGATCGCCCCCGCCGGCAGCGTGGCCACGAAACGCTCGAACGCCGCCGTCGCCTGCGGGAGGCGGTTTATCCCGTAGAGCTCCGGCCGCTCCTTTTTGTCGCGGTTCTCGGTGATCGGATAGACCTCGCCGTCCGCGTCCTGGAAAAACTGCGTGTTGATCTGGAAGTTCATCGCGAACCCGTGTGCGCGGCAGAAATCGAGCACGTCGTGGAAACGTGGATACCACGTGTCGCGGTAGTAGCCGGCCTTGGAGGGGAACGCCGCGAAGAGCTTCGCCTGCGCCTCCGGACCTTCGGTGAAGTATTCGTGCGCCGGCATGCCGCCGGGGAAACGAAGCACGCGCACGCCGGCCTGACGCAGCGCCTCGGCGAACTCGCGACGGCGGTTCGCCGGATCGGTTTCGGGCAAGGTGCCCCGATACAGGCCGGGGTAACGGAACTCGGCGTTCACGCCGAACAACTGCTCGGAGAGGTGGGGTTTTGCGACGGCGTCGGTGATGACGACCTCGAGCGGACTCGCCTCGGCGAGCATCTCCGCGACAGGGGGACGCGCTTTCACGATGATGCGGTCGAACTCGGCGGTGCCCGCCGCGTGAAACAAACCGCACTCCACCCGAAGAGCCGCGGTCGCCGCGGGCAGGGTGAAGGAGACCTCGTGGCTGTCCCAGTAGCCGTCCTTGATCTGGTCGATCGCCTGCCACTGGTTCTTCGCCTCGTGACGCCGTTGCAAGTGCGCGCCGGACGTGCGCCCGAGCGTTTTTCCCTCGGCGTCGAGAAACGTGACCATCACGCCCGCCCCACCCTGCTCGTCATCGCTCAGGACCTTGTGCCGAAGCCAATAGGTTATCCGATAAGCGCGGCTGGGCTCGGCGGGATCGACGCGGATGGTTTGCGCGAGGAAGTGATCGCTCCGCCGCAAATCCGCCGGAACCGTGATCGAAAGCAGATGGCTCGACTCGAAACCCTCGGGCACGATTTCCATCCGCGCGCCCGCGTCGGTCCGAAGGTGCGGCACGAAATGCGCGGTGCCCTGCTCAAAATCACCGTTCTTGAGCAGATTATCCGGCAGCAGATCAAAGGCCGCCGCGAGCGCCGGATCGACGGGAACCGAAGCGACATTCCGGGCGAAGCCGGACGGGGAAAACAAGGAGAGGGTCACGGCAAAGGCGACGGTGGAAGAAAAGATGCGCATGGAGCGGACGACTTAGCGGAGCGGAAAAGCCACGTGAGTGAACGAGTAGCCGGGCACGGAGACGGTGAGCACGTCGCCCTTCATTTGGCCGGTGATCTCGACGGCGATGTGCTCGGGCGTGCCGATGTCCGGCGCCACGAGCGACTGCCACCGAACGGCGCGCGGCTGGCGCGGCCAGTCGCGATAGGCCTCGACGCCCTTCAGCCGGATCTCGTGGGTCACGCCGGCGGGATTCGGATTCCCGATGCTGATCAGCAACGATCCGCGTGCTTGGGAAACCACCACAAACTCGTCGGCGTGGACGATCTTCCCCGCCGCGTGCCGGTGCATGACGGACATCACCTTGCCGTCGAGCGCCAGCATGTAGCGGGAGCCCTCGGGGTTTTGCGGCATGTAGTGCATCCGCGAGAACCAGGTGCCGTGCCCGTAGCCGTTGCGGATGAGGTCGTGGAAAACGATGTAGTTGAAACGCCCTACAATATCGGGCCACACGCTCGCCTCCCCGAGGGCGCGTCCCATCGAGTGCTCCAGCGGTCCGCCCGTGAGGTTTTTCACGATGTGAACCGCGTTGTATTCGGTGAGGGAGAGGCGCGCCCCGCCGAGCCCGGCCTTGGCGAGACGTTTGCGCCAACCGTCGTGCATGTGACGGAGCGTGTTCCACGCGTTGCGGGTGGCCTTGTAGAGTTCTTTGCCCGTTCCACGCGGGCCGCCTCCGCCGCCGGTGAGATACATGTGCACGGAGGCCTCCGCCATGTCGGTCATGCCGTGTTTGACCAGCTGGGCGTAAACCGCGGTGGACCAGGCGTGGTTGCTCCACGAATCGCTGTCGGCGCAGAAGGCGAACTGCGCGTCGGGCACGACCGCGCGAATCGCGTCGTAGAAGGCGCGGCATTGGCGAACGTAGGTCTCGGGCTGGAAGTTGACGTAGTCCTCGTTGCCGAACTCCCAGACGACCTTCAGCCCGAGCGCCTTGGCCTTGCGCGCGAGACGCGCGGCGTGCGCCGTGGCGTCCTTCATGAACGACGTGTTCACGTCCTGCATTTCGGGCGCGATGTCGACGGCGCCCACGTCCTGGTCGGACTGCATGACCTGCTCGGCCGCGAGCCCCTCCTTCAGCCGGCGATCGAAAGGCGCGAGCCGATAGGCGCGGTCTGTCTTCACGTCATACCAAGTGCCGACGTTCAGCTGATAGATGGCGGCGACGCCGAGTTCCTTGCAGATGCCGAGGAAGTAGTCGTCGTTGGACCACCGAAACTCGGAGAACTGTTTCGTCCAATACGGCGCGTCCTTGAGCCGGGCGAAAGCCGCCACCGATTTGGGCGAAACGTCGCTATACCAGTAGGCCCAGGTGCCGCCCGGAAACCGAAGCGCGGAGGGATTGAGCGTGCGGAGCACCGAGACGAACTCGGCGCGGCGCGCCGGATCGGTCATGCCGTCCGAGTAGCCGCGCTCGAAGTAGGCGATCTGGTAGCCGTTGGCGTTGGGATTTGTCGGAGTCGGTTCGGCGCCCGGTGCGAGCAACGAAACCCGCGTGGGACGCACATCGTTCGCCACGGCGGCCCCCTGCCCCCCGGACCTCGCGCTCGCCCGGATGGAGACGAGGTCGAAGAGGGTTTTGAACTCCGCGACCACGGTGAGCCGGGTGATCGCCTTCAGCGCCGGGTTCTTGATTTCGTCGGAAATGGGCTGGTCGTTGACGAAAACCTGAAACGCGTCGGCGGAGACCTTCTCGATGCGCACCGTGACGGCGCCGTCCAAACCGACCGCCGGATAAACCGGCATGTAACGTTTCCAGTCGGTCCAGCGCGCGTCCTCGCCGTAGGTCCAGGCATACTCGTTCGCGGAGGAACGCATCACGCTGAGCGACGCGCCCGTATCCACGTTATGTATACGAAAAACCAATCGGCCCCCGATTTCGGCATCCACGGGCGCGAACGTGAACGTGATCTCGTCGGGATAAGGCGCCCCGGTGAAGGAGCGGGAGAGGGTCGTCCTGGCGTATTGGTTTTCTCCCGACACACGCAGGCACCCGTTCACGACCGACACCCCGCCCGCGCCTTCGCGTTCGATATCGAGCCCGTGCGAAGCCTCGTCCGCGAAACGGCCGGTTTCCCAGACGGTTTCGGCGTCGGCGAGGCGAAGAAATCCGGCGACCAACAACAGGCACCAGGCGACACAGGGGGGAAAGCGGGACATGGGAGAGCGAGACGGAATCACGATGTGGGGACGGCGGCGAACACGACGGGGCGGCCGGTCCGAGCTTCGCGCGAAGGAGGCGCGGTGCCACGGAGGCCCGCCCCGCGCCGTCGACGGGCCGCTGAAAACGCCGCGTGGGATGAACGCTTATTTGAACGCGTAGGGCTGGGTCCAACCCTCGGGCTGAAACTTAACGTGGCCGTCGAGAAAGAGGAACACCGCCCTCCCATCGTGATGGGTGTTGATGTAATCCCACATGATGGGAGCCTGGGAGAGACCCACCGGTTTCAGCGCCCATTCCCAAGACGGGTCCATGGGCGTCATGGGGTCCGTCACGCGACGGCCGCGATACTGCCACTGGAAATTGTAGCTGCTACCGTGATACGCGGCCTCGAAGCCGCCCTTGTCGTTGGGATCGTCCGCGGGGCACTTCCACTGCTCGATGGCGTGCGGCGGCACGGTGCCCCAGTTATACTTCGTCTTGTCGTGCCCGACGAGATAGGGGGTCACCATCGGCACGAGTCGATAGATGCTGTCGTGAAACGAGTTGTTGGCCCCCGGAGGGCTGGGCAGGATGTTCTTGTTGTCGTTCAGGTAGAGGGTGAGGGCCGTCCCCAAACCGCGCAGATTGGACGAGCACTTTGTCACGGCGGCCGACTTGCGGACCTTCCCGACCACCGGAATGAGGAGCGCCGCAAGGATGCCGATGATGGCGATGACCGTCAGGAGTTCGATCAGCGTGAACGCGCGCCGCCGGAGCGGCGCGACACGGGCGAAAGGCCCCGGCGAGAAGTGAATGACAGGGGTGGTCATGGGGAGGCGAGGTGACTGAAGCGGGGTTTGGGGAGAGCGATGTGCCCGGGGGCACATCGCGACGAGAACTTGCCGTTACCGCTTGCGGCGCCGCGACGCCACCGCACCGAGAGCGGTGAGACCGGCCAAGCAGGCAAACGACGACGGCTCCGGGATGTTCGAGGTGACCATCGAGGCCTGGATGTTGTCGATGTAGAGGGGGTTGGAGGTGTTCGGAGAAGTCCACGCGGTCCAGTTGCCGAGCACTCGGATCTGATCGAAGTTGGCGCCGACGAAACTCGTGTTCGTGCCGGTCCACGAGGTCACCAACGTGTCGTCCGAAGTTTGCACGATCGACACGCTGACCAAGCCGCCTTCCCCGATGTGAATGGAGACCGACACTTCGCCCGGATTCGTGGTGTTGCCCGAGGCCGGGAAGTAGTAGGTCCAGCCGGGCCACGTTCCGTTTGTGGAGCTCGCCAGGCGAACGGCGAAGCCGCCATTCGAGTTGCTGTTGACGAGCGCCACGCGGATGTAGGCTCCGGTGTCCTGATCGGCCGCCAACAAAGAGAGCGAGGAATCTCCGCCGGCCGTTCCGCCCGTGAGGCTGGGAATGACGATGTTCGCGGTGAGCGTGTTGAAATCATCCGTGGAGTGCGTGAGCGTGGCCGTCGCGTCGGGTCCCCACCCCTTCCGCTCCAAGGTGAGGCGGTTGCCGCTGATCACGGCGGTGGGCGCGGTGCCGCCGCCACCGCCGCCGTTGCCGGAGGAGGAGAACGACCAGCCGTTGCCGACCGCGCCATCGGCCCGGTCGAAGTCTTCGGAGAACACCGGGACGACTTGCGCACCGGCCACGGTGCCGAATGCAAGGGCCGAAACGGTCACGGCGAGGGGGATGAGAACTTTGGGGGTTTTCATGTGCATGTGTGGGGGTTGAGGAGCGTGGAAAAAACGGGATTGAAAAACGGAGGACGACGTCGCCGGGATCAGGCGCGCAGGCGCAGCGCGTTGCGCTTGAAGCAGGCGTCGACCAGGTCGCCGAGACGGGCCTCGGCCAGGCCGATGCAGGTGTCGGCGGCGCCGTAGTAGATCTTCACGGTCTCGTCGGGCTCGACGATGGCGTTGCAGGTGAACACGACGTTCCCGACGCGACCGGTTAACTCGTAGTCATGTTCGGGCCAGAGGATCGCGTCCTCGCCACGGGCCAGGACCTTCGCCGGATTGGCCAGATCGTGCAGACAAACGCCGAGACGATAGATGAAGCCGGCGCCGGTGTTCGTCACGCCGTGGTAGATGTGCAGCCAACCTTTGTCGGTGCGGATCGGCACGGCGCCGGCGCCGACCTTGAGGCTGTCCCAAAGACCGGCGCGCGGTCCCATCACGTGCTCGGCGCGGCCCCAGTAGACGAGGTCCGGCGAATAGCTCAGCCAGATCCCGCAGGAGTCGTTCGGATTGCCGAAGGGCCGGTCGAAGCGGGCGTAGAGGCCGTTGATCTTCTCCGGGAAAAGCACGCCGTTGCGGTTGCCCTGCTCGCTCGCGATCGAGACGCGCGTGAATGTCTTGAAATCGCGCGTCTTCACGATGCCGAGGCGCACGCCCTGGGCCTCGGCGCTGCTCGCGTAGCAGATGAAGTATTCACCCTCCAAATACGTGATGCGCGGGTCGTAGACGCAGTCCTCCGGATGCGTCGGATCCGCCGCCGGCCAGTTGAGCGGCGCCGGATCGGGCCGCCAATGCACGCCGTCCTTGCTGCGCGCCAGCCAAAGCACGATCGGCTGGGCGTGCGTGGCGGCGTCCACGATCATCAGGTATTCGTCGCCCACCTTGATCGCGCCGGGGTTGAAGGCATACATGACCCCCGACGGGAAATCCGCCGGCCGCAGCACGGGATTGAGCGGATGTTTGCGGAAGACCCGCCGTTCGTGCGCCACACCGTTCACACCCGGCGAAACGGGCGGAACCGCGGGCGAGGCTGACGAAAGCGGTAAGGTGGATGAAAGCATGTTCAATTAACGAAACTGTTCCGCAGATACCAAAATCGAGGGATAATTCACCAAGCGTTACCCGAGCTATCGGGAGGATTCATGAAAGCAAGCCGAAACTGTTTCATCGACCACCGCAAAACGTTCAGGTGCCAGAGACTCAATCACTTGGCATCCAAGACTCCCGCCGTGGTGTGCCTGGCCACCAAAGAGATCGGCAAATGCACAATCTGGGCGACCGGCGCCACGTTCTCCTGCCGTTTGGAAACCGCCCCCGGCCGCGTGGCCTCCTCCCGAAGCTGCGAGAACAACATACGCGTCGCCTCCATCCCCATGGCGTGGGCGGGGATCCGCATCGCGGTCATCGGCGTTTTCAAATAGGCGAGCCGCTCCGTCTCCTCAAAACCGATGATCGAAAGCCCCCGGGGAACATCGACCCCCATCGCCTCGGCTTCCGATTGAAACCCGACAGCCATATCCTCGTTGGTCACGATCACCGCGGTGGGCCGATCGGGCAGCGACAGAAGTCGACGGGCCGCGCTGCGTCCGTTCTCCACCGTGGCGGCGTCCGCCTCCACGCACTGCGCATGGTCGGCCACGCCTTCCCGCTGCATCACCTCGTGGTAGCCCAGATAACGCTGATGGTGCCCATGGTCCCAATGGCGAAACGAGACCATCGCGATCCGCCGATGCCCGAGCGAAAGCAGGTAACGCGTGGCATTCGCCCCCGCCTCCCGGTCATCGAGCAGAACCTGGTGAATACCATCATCTTGGTTCTTGTATCCAACGATCACGTGAGGGATCTGCAACAGGCTCAACCGCTCCGCCAAAGAATACCCCTGAAACAGCGTCACGATGATGCAGCCGACGACACCCTCCCGCATCACGATCTGCTTCAATTCCCGGTCGTTTCTCAGCTGCGGCACAAACGGCCGGAGATTTAGCGTAAACCCGGAAGCAAAGGTCGTGTCGCAAATGCCGCTCAGAATCCGCGAAACATAGCCGCTGTCCAAGGCCCCCCGATGCTCGGGCAACAAAACCAACAAGCGATTCCGCTCCATCACCTTCCACCGCGGCTGAAAGGCGTCCGCCTCCATGACGCTCCTAATCCGCTGAACGGTCTCCGCCTTCACCCCGGGACGCCCGTTGAGCACCCGGGAAACCGTAGCCGGGGAAACATTCGCCGCCTTGGCGATATCGTAGATGGTGGCCATTGCGCATGAAACAATTTCTGAAACTGAAACAATCAAGCGCTCATTTGTTTCAAAAATCGCTCAAGTGGGGATATTCGACCGTGAGCCAAACGCCTCGTCTCCATCGCTCCTGTCGATTCCGAGAAATTTTACCCGCGCCGCGCATCTTTCGCTTTCGCCCGCGCCCCCTTCCCTTCTTCTTTCCGACCTTCGCGCCCCCGCCTCGGCGGGCAAGCTTCGCGTCCCTTACGTCAAAAACTCCTCCATGTCCGATCTCCCCTCTTCCGCGACTCCCTCCGTCACTCCCGCCACCGACGCCTCGGCCGCCCCGGCCCCGGCCAAGATCCAGCTCAACGGCGAACACGTCCTGCGCATCGCGCAAGAGCTCGGCGGCTCGGTAAAAGTCGCGCAGATCGCCGCCACCGCCCAGCTCCTCAAGGAAGGCGCCACCGTCCCCTTCATCGCCCGCTACCGCAAGGAGGTCACCGGCGAGCTCGACGAGGTCCAGATCACCACCATCCGCGACCGCCTCGAACAACTCGCCGCCCTCGACGACCGCCGCGCCAGCATCATCGGTTCGCTCAAGGAACGCGGCCTCCTCACCGACGCCCTCCGCGCCCAGCTCGAAGCCGCCGACACCATGGCGCGCCTCGAGGACCTCTACCTCCCCTTCCGCCCGAAAAAACGCACCCGCGCCACCATCGCCCGCGAGAAGGGACTCGAGCCGCTCGCCGAGCTCATCTGGGCGCAGGATCCCTCCACCACCGAGGACACGCTCAAGGTCGCCGCCACCGCGATGGTCGGCCACGAATACCAGCCCGACGACGGCAAGGTCCCGCCCTCGCCCAAGCAGAAGATCGCCGACCTCAACGAGGCCTTCGCCGGCGCGCGCGACATCCTCGCCGAACGCATCTCCGACGACGCCGCGTCGCGCGAAAAACTCCGCGGCCTCTACCGCTCCTCCGCCATCGTATCCAGTAAAGTCCTACACGGGAAGGAGACCTCCCCCGAGGCGGCCAAGTTCAAGGACTACTTCGACTGGACCGAGCCGCTCGCCAAGTGCCCCAGCCACCGCATGCTCGCCATGCGCCGCGCCGAGAAGGAGCTCTTCGTGATGATGCGCATCACGCTCCCCGACGAGACCCTCGCCCTCGCCGAGCTCGAGCGCCTGTTCATCAAGCCCTCGACCACCGCCCCCTCCTCGCCCGCCTGCGCCGCGCAGCTCCGCCTCGTCGTCGCCGACGCCTTCAAGCGCCTCCTCGCGCCCGCCCTCGAAACCGAGATGCGCCTCGAGTCGAAGAAAGTCGCCGACGCCGCCGCGATCAAGGTCTTCGCCGACAACGTCCGCGAACTCCTCCTCGCCTCCCCCCTCGGCCGCAAAAACGTCATGGCCATCGACCCCGGCTTCCGCACCGGCTGCAAGACCGTGCTCCTCGATCGTCAGGGCAAGCTGCTCCACAACGACGTCATCTACCCCGAGATGCGCCCCGCCGAGGCGAAGGACAAGATCCTCGGCTTCGCCGCGCGCTTCGAGGTCGAGGCCATCGCCGTCGGCAACGGCACCGCCGGCCGCGAGACCGAGGCCTTCGTCCGCGCCTGCGGCCTGCCCGCCTCGATTCCGATCGTCATGGTCAACGAGTCCGGCGCCTCGATCTACTCCGCCTCCGAAGTCGCCCGCGAGGAGTTCCCCGACCACGACATCACCGTTCGCGGCGCCGTCTCCATCGGCCGTCGTCTCATGGACCCGCTCGCCGAACTCGTGAAACTCGATCCGAAGAGCATCGGCGTCGGCCAATACCAGCACGACGTCGACCAGGCCGGCCTCAAGCGCTCGCTCGACGACACCGTCGTCTCCTGCGTCAACGGCGTCGGCGTGGAGCTCAACACGGCCTCCAAGCAGCTCCTCTCCTACGTCTCCGGCCTCAACACCCGCACCGCCGCCGCCATCGTTGCGCGCCGCAACGAAAAAGGCCCTTTCACCTCGCGCGCCGAACTCCTCGAGGTGCCCGGACTCGGCCCCAAGGCCTACGAACAGGCCGCCGGCTTCCTTCGCATCCGCGACGCGCAAAACCCGCTCGACGCCTCCGCCGTGCACCCCGAGCGCTACCCGCTCGTCGAGAAGATGGCCGCCGACCTCGGTTGCACCGTGGCCGACCTCATGCGCGACGGAAAACTCCGCGCGAAGATCAAACTCGAGAACTACGTCACCGACACCGTCGGCCTCCCGACGCTGAAGGACATCATGGCCGAGCTCGCCAAGCCCGGCCGCGACCCGCGCGCGCAGTTCGAGGCCTTCGCCTTCGATTCCTCCGTCAACAAACCCGAGGACCTCAAGGTCGGCATGAAGCTCCCCGGCATCGTGACCAACGTCACCGCCTTCGGCGCCTTCGTCGACATCGGCGTCCACCAGGACGGCCTCGTGCACGTCTCGCAGCTCGCCGACACCTTCGTGAAGGACCCCGCCGAGGTCGTTAAGCCCGGCCAGAAGGTCCGCGTGACCGTCACCGACGTCGACCTGCCGCGCAACCGCATCGCCCTCTCGATGCGCAGCAACCCGCAGCTCGGCGCGAAGACCGGCGGCGCCACCGGCCCCGGCCAGCGTTCCGGCGGCGGCCCGCGCAACTTCTCCTCCGGCCCGGCCCGCCCCGCGCAGTCCCAATCGCTCAACAGCGACTGGTTCACCGCCGCACTGAACAAGAAGCGCTGAACGCGTCGCCTCAGATCGGACCCATTCGCGTCGCGTGCAGCGCCTCCACCGGCGCCGACGCCACCACACCCGCCTTCACCGGCTCCTTCACCCTGAAGGACATCCCCGAAGGCAAGGCCAAGCCCGTCACCCGCAAGGCCACGATCTCCGGCACCCTCCGCCAAAGCTCCGACCCATCCGTCCCGCTCGGCCACGCCCACTTCCGCTTCGATCCCTCCGTCGACGACTCCGACACCGAGCAGGTCTCCGGCGAACTCATCCTCGAAGCCTCGACCGCTCCCTGAACTTGGCGGAAACACGCCGCCGGCCCGTTCTCTCCACGGACGGGCCGGCGCGCTTCAACGTCCTCGCCGCTCGTAGCGCAACACGGGCGCGGCCTTGCCCTCGCCAACCACCAGGATCGCCCGGCCGTCCGCCGAAAACCCCACTCCCTCCGCCTGCGGCAAACCGTGCGACTCGAGCCGGATCGGCGTCCGCGCCAGCGCATCGATCCAGCGTTCGTCCCGCCGGCGCGGATACACCATCACGTCGCCGTAGGTGACGATCACCGCCGCGGAGCCGTCCGCCGAAAAATCCATGCCCGTCGGCTGCGCGCGATACATGCCGAAGGGGATCGGCAGCATCGCCTGCGCGCCCTCCGCCGAAGGAAACGCCGGCAGTTCGCCGATTCTCTCCATCGGCGGCATCGGACGCCCCGGAGGCGTCGGCCGTAGAGGCAACACATACAGGCCGTGCGGCGTCGTGCGCTTGGCCAGCAGATACACGCGATTCTCGGCCGCATCCACCGCCACCGCCTCCACGTCACGCGGACCGTCGGGATAGATCACCGGAATCCGCCAGGACACCGGCACGACGATCTCCCGTTGCGGCGCGAGCCGCGCCGGCTCCGGTTCCTCCACGACCAACAAGGAGCAGTCGCCGCGTCGCGCCCGGTTGTCGCCCGTATCGGCGATCAGCAACCATGCCTTCCCGTCGAGCTCGAACGAGCTGATGTCCTCCCAGTCCACGTTCCTCCTCACCCCGGACACCCGCACCCGCCCGCGCGAGGCGCCGTCCGCCGCGATCGCCTCCAGCACCGGCTCGCCGCCGCTGTCTTCATGGGTCCAAAAAAGCCCCGGATCGCGCCGCGACACCGCCAGTCCGCTCGCCTCGTGCACCGCCTCCGGCAAATGCCCGGCGATCACCGGTCCCGCAAACCTCGCCATCGTGCCCTCGACGCCCGTCTCCGCCGCCATCACGGCGAGCGAGACGCACAGCCCCGCCCACCACCGCGCGAATCGCCACGTCCGTTTTCTGTTTACGAAAAAGTGTCCCGACATCGGCCCACCCTCGTCGTCGCCACGCTTCGGCGGCAAGCCCGCTCCCCTCCGGAATTCCGCTCCCCCCGCCCGCCCGTCTCGCGCGAAACGGGTTGCCACCGATTTTCATCCTCCGAATTCCCCGTCGCTTTCTGTAGGGGAACGACTTCCCCGCCATGTCCCTCCTCCGTCCGGCCGCGACGCCCTTTTCCCCGACGGCTTCGGTCCGATCAGCGCCACCATCGTGCTCGATCCGTGGATCCCGCCCGCCAAAGCCAAGGCCGCCACCCGCACAACCGAAGCCGTGAAAGCCATCCCCCTCCCCGAACGCCTCGGCCTCGCCACCGATTCCGCCGGCTTCGGCTACACCGAAATCATCTACGGCGTTTTCGAGGATCTCGGCTTCAGCTCCATCGAGTTGCCCTACGAAGCCGAGTTCACCCCGGCCAACAAGATCCGCCCCGTCCTCGATGATCCGCCCGCCAATCCCCGCTCGTGGAAGATCACGACCCCAAGGTCGCCAACGGTCGCTTCGTCGGGACCTTCAAGCTCGTCGACACCAACTACGAGACCATGAAGGACCATCCTCGTTCCGTCACCTTCCAAGGCATCCCCCGCCAGCCCCCGACCGGCGACGCCCTCGTCGGCGTCGGGTATTTCATCCTCAAGCCGCTCCCCTTCGACTACTTCATGTCCGACATCAGCTCGGTGGACTTCCGCTTCCTCCGGCAGGAGTAGACGCCCCCGCGCACCCGCCCGATCTCCCGGGGCCGGCGCCGTTGCGCGCCGGCCCTTCGTCGTTTTTGAGCCCCGCGCCGCAAGGCCTTCGCCCGCGCGGCTCCGCAGGCCCCGCGCTCGACGCGCCTTCCCGCCTGTGTTTCAACCCGGATCTCCCGCATGGACTTCACTCTTGGTTGGATCGCGCTCCCCCTTGGCATCGCCTTCGGACTCATTCCCCCGCGTTGGCTCTACGCCGACGGCTGCCGTCACCTCGGCCTGCTCGAAGCCCGATCCTCCGGTCTGCGTCGCGCCGGCTCCATTTCCTCTTCCAACCGTCGACGCCGCCGCTGGTGGAAACTTCCCCTCGTCTGGCTCGACCCCTTCCGCGGCTACGCCTGCGGCTGGCTCACCTCCCTCGGCCTCGCCGAGATCCCGCAATACGGAAGCGCCCAGTCCACCCTCGTTCTCGTTCTCAAGTGTCTGATCATCTTCGGCGTGGTCGTCATGCAGATGGAGCTCGGTCGTCAGGAAAGGGGAGCCCTGCTCGCCCCCGTGGGCTTCCTCTTGGGTCTCGCCACCGGCTTCTACGGCGCGGTCGGCGCCGCCATCTGCCTGCTCGGCGTGGCCACCATGCTCGCCACGCACAGCTTCATGTGGGGCTACGTCGTCTCCGGCGTCGCCGCGATCATCGTCGGCCTCCTCTTCTTCGGTCCCAAACCGGCATTCGTCGCCTTCGTCGCCACCACCTGCGCGCCCGCCCCCTACGCATTCCTCCGTCGCGCCGCGCTCCTCTTCCCCCTGCGCGGCTGATCGGCGGAAACGCCCCGCCTGTTTTTCGCTCCCGCGCGCTCGCCAAGCCTCGCGCCGGCCCCTTGCCTGTGCCGCCGTGTCCGGATCCCTGTCCCCCGTCGTCACCTCCGCGCTTTGGATCGTGGAGAGCCTTTTCATCCTCGGCGCCGCCGCCTGGCTGCTCCGCCGCCGCCTCGCGCTCCTGCCCATGCTGCTCGGGCGCGACACCTCGGCCCTGTCCCCGTCCACCCATCCGCCCTCCAACCTCGCGCTGGCCTTCGGCTTCTCCTTCGGCGGCGCCTTCATCTGCGCCCTCGCGCTCTCCGTCGTTTCCCCCTGGCCCGTCCCGCCGGTCGGCGAGGTCAACACCTTCACCGCCGTGTCCGCCGTGGTCTTTCAAACCGGCCTCTTCGCCGGTCTCGCCCACGCCTGGTTCTGGCACCTGCGAAAAACCCCGCAGCCTCCGCCGCCGACGCTCCCGGCCGGCCGCATCCTCCGCGGGGCGTTTGTCACCTTCATCCTCCTCGTGTTCGCGGTCGGAGGCTCCGCGACGCTCTGGGACGCCTTGCTCGGCCTCTTCGGTGTCGACGCCCGCCCGCAGGACATCGTCACTCTCTTCGCCCGCCGCGGCGACGCGCGCGAGATCACCATCGTGCTCCTGAGCGCCGTGCTGCTCGCCCCGTTCTCCGAGGAGATCCTGTTCCGCGTCCTCCTCTTCCGCTGGCTCCGCACCCGCTCCTCCCGCGCGGTCGTGCTCCTGCTCCCCGCCGCGCTCTTCGCCTTCGTCCACGGCTCCGTCGCGGTTTTCGTTCCCCTCGCCGTCCTCAGCCTCATCCTCGCCCTCGCCTACGAACGCGCCGGCCATCCCGCCGTCCCCATCCTCGCCCACGCCTTTTTCAACCTGAACACCATCGTCGTCGTCCTCGCCGGCCTTCCCGCGTGAATCCTTTCTCCGACAATCCCGCCGAAACCGTCGCCTCGCTCGGTGAACAGAAGCTCCTCGCCCGCATCCGCCGCTGGCTCGGCGCCGCCGCGCCCGCCGCGCCCGTCGGCATGGGCGACGACTGCGCCGTGCTCCCTCCGGCCCGCGCCGCCAAAAAACGCCACGCCACGCTCGTCACCGTCGATCCCGTGATCTTCGGCGAACACTTCGACGCCGCCGTGCCGCCCCGCGCCGTCGCCCGCAAGCTCCTTCGCCGCAACCTCAGCGACATCGCCGCGATGGGCGGACGACCGCGCGCCGCCGTCCTCGCCCTCGCCCTCGATCCCCGCACCCGGCTCGACTGGCTCCAGGCTTTCTATCGCGGACTCTCCGCCGACGCCCGCCACTTCGGCGTGCCGCTCGTCGGCGGAGACCTCGCCACCCACCGCGGCGGCCTCGTCGCCTCCCTCACCGTCCTCGGCGAGACGACCGCGCCCGACGGCCGGGCACTCACCCGCGACGGCGCCCGCGTCGGCGACTTCATCGCCGTCACCGGCCGCCTCGGCGGCAGCCTCCCCAGCGGTCGCCACCACTCCTTCACCCCGCGCCTCGCCGAGGGCCGGTGGCTCGCCCGCCGCCCCGAGGTGGTCGCCCTCATGGACCTCAGCGACGGCCTCGCCAAAGACATCCGCTCGCTCACACCCGACGACGCCCGGCCGATTCTTTTCGGAGAACTCCTGCCCCGCCACCGCGGTGTCGATCTTCGCGGCGCCCTCACCGACGGCGAGGACTACGAACTGCTTCTCGCCCTCCGCGCCACGCCCGCCGGCGCGCAAAAACTCCTCGCCGCCTGGCGGCGCGCCTTCCCCCGCCTGCCGCTCACCGTCATCGGACAGTTCGCGCCGGCCGACGCCCCCGCGACCGGCGCCCTCGATCTCTCCGCCTATCATGGATTCGAGCATTTTCGCTAAACTGCGCGCCGGCGTCGCCACCGCCTCCGCCGCCGAGACGCAAGCCCTCGCCGCCCGCCTCGCCGCCGTGCTTCCGCCCGGCTCGGTGCTCGCCCTCCACGGCGATCTCGGCGCGGGGAAAACCACCTTCGTCCAAGGCCTCGCGCGCGGCCTCGGTATCCACGAATCCGTGACAAGCCCCACCTTCGCCATCCTCGCCCTCCACCGCGGCGGCGGACGCACCCTCGCCCACGTCGACGCCTACCGCATCGACGGCGCCCGCGCCCTCGAGGATCTCATGATCGACGATTTCCTCGTCCCGCCGTGGTGGGCCGCCGTCGAGTGGCCGGAAAACGTCGCCGACTGGCTCCCCGCCGACGCCCTGCACATCGAGCTTCGCCACGCCGAGGACGGACGACACGCCCTGCGCCTGCGCTGACCCGCGGGGCGTCCGTCCCTCCGTTCAGTTCCGGCCGAAACAGCCGCACTCCCCGCCGCAGGGGCCGGGCGGCGCCGGGCGTTCCGCCCCCGCGCCGTAGAAGCCGTAGCCGCCGCTCACCACCCGTCGCACCGGTTCGCCGGTCTTCGGATCGTGCGTGAGCGGCTTGTCCTTCATCGATTGCTTCATCTCGAAGCGACGCGGCCTCTTCCCGGCCGCCGGGATCGTCTCATAAATGTAGGTGGGCATGGGAAAACGGTCCGCGGACGTTCGCCTCGAACCAGGCTCCGCCCCGCGGCGGCCCATCGCTCAAAAGACCGATCCCGCCGTGATCAAGGCAATCCTCGCCCACGGCCTGGAGACCTAGAGATGGGTCATCCGCCCGCCGGACGAATCCCAGTATTCCGCCGCATGCACCCGCACCCGCAGCAAAGCGAGCCGCGGATCATCCGGACCGCCCGGAAACCACGCCTCCACCTCGGGGCTCCACATCCGCCGCGCCCGCTCCGGATCGCGCACCAGCGTCGCGCGGCCCGAGATGGAGACATAACGCCGATCCTTGGGCTCCGCGTAGGCGAGGTTCACCTCGTGGTCCTGCTCGATCTCCGCGATCTTGCCCGAATCGTCCGCGGTGAAAAACCAGAGTTCGCCCTCCTCGATGCCGCCCTGCGACACCATCGGACGGCTGCGCAACGATCCGTCGGGCGCGACGGTGGCGAGCATCGCCACGCCGATGTCCTCGATCAGCGCGGAGAGTTTTCGCGTGGTGTCGGGATCGGGCGGCGTCCATTGGCGGCGCGGCGCCGCGGCGCCGCCTTTCCCTCCGCTCACGGCTCCGCGTTCCTCATAGCCCAGCATGTCGGATTCGATGGTCATGGCCCCGCAACATAACCCGTCGCCCGCCTCCCCGGCATCGGGCGACGGGCCGAGGTTCCGGCGGGGCAAAGCGCTCAGGACCGCGCGGAGCGACCTCCGGACCGGCACCAAGCTCAACGCGACTCCGCCGCCCGGCTCCAGGCCCCGTAGCCTCCCGCCAGGGACCGCACCCGGGTGTAGCCCATCCGGCGCAAGTTCTCCGCCGAGAGCGCGGAACGGTTGCCCCCCGCGCAGTAGAGCACGATGCGCGTGTCGATGTCCGGGGCGATCTGCTCGATGCGTCCTTCGAGCACACCCCGCGGCACGTGCGTCGCGCCGGGGATCCCGCCGCGCACGTGCTCCTCGGGCTCCCGGATGTCGATGAGCAACGACTTCTCGCCGGCCGCCAGTTCGGCGCGGAGCTCCTCCACCCCGACCTCGACGATGTGCGACTTCGCCTCCTCGACGAGACGCTGAAAACGCGACGGGGCGCCCCCGCCCGCCTCCACCGTCAAAAGGGAACCCGCCACCGCCGCCGCCTGCTCGCGAATTTCCCGCACCGCCGCGCACTCCCACAACACCCCGCGCAAAGGCGCGCCCAGCGTGTGCAGCCAGGGTATCACGCCGCCGCGATAGCGCCTCACCCGCCCGTCCGGCGTCGCCGCGATGCCCAGCGCCAGCGGATCGTGGTCGAGCAACCCTCGCGCGAGCAGGTTGATGAACAGCGGATGCTGATACTTCGAATAATCGGTGCGCGGGCCCGTGCAGTTGATCAGCTTCGCCACGCGACGCTCCACGTCCACGTCGCTCCCCTTCGGGCGCCAGATGACCCGCAGCCCGTCCGCGGTCTCCTCCAGATGCCGGAACCGGCCGGCGAGAAACTCCAGCCGCCCCTTGTCGACGAGCGCCTGCAAACGCGCGGCGATCTCGGGCGCGAGGCGATGGCGATGCACCTCCCAATACGGCCGCACATGCCGCATGAAGCGCGCCCGCTCCGACCAATCCAGCGCCGCCCACAGGCGCGCCGAATGCGGACGGATCGCGTCGATCACGTCCCGCCAGTCCCCGCCCGCCTCCGCCGCGGTCCGGACCTCCTCCCGGATCCGCCGCACCAACGCGCGGATCGTCGCCGGCGCCGGTTCCCCGGCCAGAAAATCACGGTAGGGCGTTCCCGCCCGCCGATGCGGGAGCGGACGCAACCCGCGGCGGGAGAGGCAACCGATGCGCCCGCGATGTCCGCGCTCCGCCAGTTGGATGACGATGTCGGTCGCGCTCAGCCCCTGGCCGGCGATCAGCACCTCGGCCTCGGGATCGATGCCTTCGATCACCCCGGGGGCCCACGGCACATGCACGTAGTTGCGGCTTCGATACACCTGGCGGCCGGACCGGACGGGATACTCCCCCGGCAGATTGCCCAGGGCCAGCACCACCTGGTCGGCGACGAGCGTCGTGCCGTCCGAGAAAAACACCCGAGCCGCCCCGCCCGCCGGCAGCTCGTCGATGTCGACGACCTCCCCCACTCGCGCGGTGAACGAGACCGAGGGGTCCGCCTGCTGGCGCGCCTCGGTCAACACGTAGCCGATGTAGTCGCCGTAGAGACATCGTGGCAGGAAGTCGTCCGGGTTCACCGTCTTCGGGAAACCCGCGCGCCCCGTGCGCTCGCGCACCCACTCCACGAAATGGTCGGGCCGGTCGGGAAACGCACTCATCCTGCCCGCCGGCACGTTGAGCAGATGCACGCAGGCGTCGGTCGCGGAGGCCACGCCGCGGCCGAAAAGCGGCCCGCGCTCGCCCAGCGAGATCAGCGTGCCCGACGGCGCCCGCCGCAGCAGGTGCACCGCCACCAGCGTGCCGGCAAGGCCGCCGCCGACGATGACGATGCGTTGAGGGGTCGATGGATTCGACATGAGGGGAATGGGTCGGGGTTCAGGTTGCGAACGTGACGAAAAGCGGGCTCGTCCAGATCTTCGCGTCGTCGCGTTCTCGGGCGAAAAGGTAGAGGGCTCGGTGACCGTGCGGGCCGTTGACCGGGGGAATCGTGACGGAGCCGTCCAACCGTGCGGGCAGGGGGCCGAAGGAGAGACGTTCCGCCGCGACAAAAAGTTCCGCGCCGCCGAGTTCCCAGCGCAGACCGCCTTCCGAGGCCGAAATCAGGTCGGCGCCCGAGAACTCGCGCGCCGCTCCAGGCGTGACAGGATCCGGCCGGCGGGCCAACGCGTCGCCGGTCTTGTCGTAGGCGCGGATGTCGAGGCGCAGGGAGACTTTCGCCGACGCCAGGTCGGCCACGACCAGCTCGAGCTGGTCCGCGTCGCCGTAGGTGTCGGTCGCGATTTCGAACCGCCCCGGGGAAACCTCCCGCACCGTCTCCTCCGGATGCTCGAGCCCGAAGGTCGTCCAGCGGAGCACGCTCGTCCCCGTGATCTCGATCGTTCCGCGCCATTCCGCCCAGCGGTAGCGGTCTCGGATCCGCGCCCCTCCCCAGCGGACGCGGAAGCGATCCGGCTCGTGGCCGAGCTCGGCGTGCAGATCGCGGGCGTGCAGGACCACGCCCCTCTCGTCGCGCAGCTCGACCCGCTCCCACGCGTCTCCAAACAATCGATACGAAACCTCGAGCGGGCCGGAATGGACAAACTCGTCGCCCTGCCGGTGCCGTCCCGCGGAAAGCAGGGCCACCGAGCGGCCTCCGGTCGTCGCCCAGGTATGGCGCGCGCGAAGGGCGCGGGCGACGGCGGCGCCGGTCAGCTCGTCCGCCAACACGCCGGTGAGTCCTCCGGCGACGCCAAAGGAACCGACGCCGGGCGCCCCGCCGCCCGGACGGCCGCGGTGTTCGTCGCCCGCGGCGGACGCGCCGACCTTCTGCCCTCGCGCGAGCGCGTCGCGGTAGAACCAGTCGAAATGCCCCCACGAGGAGGCCACCTCGACCAGCCGCTCGAGCGCGGGATCGTGCCATTCGAGAAGCGCGCGGCGGCCGCCGACGTGCGGAATGAGCAACACGCGGTCGCCATCCGCCAGATCGCGGTAGGCGTCGTGCAGATGCGCCGCGGTCGCCAGCCCGGGATCCTGGGCCCGGTCCTTGGGCGTGTCCTCGTTCCAGTCGAAGACGCGCAGGCTGCGTCCGTCGGGCGCGAGCGGGAAGCGCACCTCGTCTCCGAGAAACACCACGTTGCGGTCGCCCCCGACGGCGCTCGCCCCGCACCACTCCGTGCCGGGGAAGCAGAGGAAGCGCCCTTCCTGATGGAGATCCCGGCAGACGTCGACGGCGGCGGCCCACCGGTCGGCGCGGATGTTGAAATCGTTCGCGGTGTAGCCGGCCACGTCGAGCGCCGCGGCGTCCCGCGCGAAGCTCAGCACCGACTCGGTGGTGTTCACGCCGACGGTGTCCTGCGAATGGATGTGCAAATCGGCGAAAAGCGCGCGTGGCGCGGGAGCGTCGCCGGCCACCGTCAACCGGGCGACGGCATGGGGCTCGGGCACGACCAGCTCGTATTCGCCCTCGTCGGGCAACCGCAGCTCCACCCGAGCCCAGGCCCCGTCGCGTCCGCTCCACACGAGCGGCAAGGTGAAGTAGACCGCGCCGGCGATCCGCACCTCCAGCTCCTCCGGAGGAGGCAGCTCGGCCGAAGCGAGATTTCCCCAGGCATCCTCGACGCGATAGACGATCTGAAACGGCGCGTTCGGCCGCACGAGGCGCGGCGTGAGCAGGCGGGCGCACGCCGCCAGGTCGGGAAGTATTCGCAGAGACAGCCTGCCCGGCACCGGAGCGAAACGGGACGCGCCCACGGTGTCGACAAAGACCCGGAAATGAAACGCGTCCTCGACAAAGGTCTGCGCGCGCGTGCCCGGCCCGCCATGCCGGCGGTCGCCGAGCCGGAGCACGATCCGGTCCCCGGGCTTCAGGTAGCCGTCAACCACGTCGACGATCACCGCCTTCTGGTAGGGGCGCTCGTGCCCCTTCTGGTCGAAGCGGACCTTGAGCTCGCGCACCGTGGCGGGGCTCTCGCCCGGGAAAACCGGCCGCGGCTGATACTCCGCCGAAAGATAGTTGGCGCCAGCGGGATCGCTCGTCTGAAACAAGGCCCAGTCGGAGTAGAACTTGAAGACGAGCTTCAGCCATCCGCCGTCGGCGAGGCCCGCGGCGCCCACCTCGTAGGTGACGACGAGTTCGAGCCATTCGCCGGCGCGCACCTCGTGACGTGAGATCGTGGCGCGACCGAGAAAGGGCAGAGACCGGAGATAAGCGGCGAATTCGGAGGGATGATTCATGACGGGCGTGTGGTTTCAAACGCGTCGGGTTTCCCGGCTCTCGACCCAGGTCTTCACGAGCAAGGTGACGATCGCGATGGAGCTGAGGATCGACGCCGCCGCGAAGGCTCCGGTCGCGACGCGGTCGTTCGACAGCAGTTCTATGTGCAGCGTGAGTGTGTTGGTCTCTCCGCGCACCGCGCCGGAGACCACGGCCACGGCGCCGAACTCGCCCAGCGCGCGCGCGAAGCAGAGCGTGACGCCGTAGATCAAGGCCCAGCGGATGTTGGGCAGCGTGACGCGGAAGAAGGTCTGCCAACCGCCGGCCCCGAGCGTCGCCGCCGCGTGTTCCTCCTGCACGCCCTGCGCGAGCACGAGCGGCAACACCTCGCGGAAAACGTAGGGCAGCGTGACCATCGTCGTGACGAGCACGATGGCCGGGACGTTGAAGGCCAGGGAGACGCCGCGTTCGTCGAGCCAGGGCCCGAGCACGCCCTGCATGCCGAAAACGAAAAGGTAGGCGACGCCGAAGATGATCGGGGAAACGGACAGCGGCAGCTCGATCACGCTCGTGAGCAGACGACGGCCGGGAAACTCGAACTTCCCCGCCGTCCACGCGGCGGCGAGGCCGAAGGCCGTGCTCACCGGCACGGCCACGCCGGCGGCGAGCAACGTGAGCCCGATGGCGTGGCGGCTTTCCGGCGTCGCGAGGTGCCGGAGGTAGACGTCGAGCCCCTCGCGCAGGGCGTAGGAGAAAACCGTCACGAGCGGCAGGAGAATCAGCAAACCGGTCAGGCCGCCCCCGAGAATCACCAAGGCGATGCGACGGGGATGCCCGCGGATGGGGCGGCGGGCCGTGCCGGAGGCGGACGCGGAGCGGGAAATGGCGAAACTCATCCGTGGAGGCGGCGATGCAGCCGCGTTTGCAGAAAGTTGACCCCGACGAGGAAAAGCAGCGCGAAGGAGAGGATCACCGTCGCGAGCGCGGCGGCTCCGGGATAGTCGAACTCGTCCATGCGCACGTAGGTGAGCAGCGCGGTGATCTCGGTTTTGAACGGAAGATTGCCCGCGATGAAGACGACCGCGCCGAATTCGCCGAGGCTGCGCACGAGCGCGAGCGCGGCGCCGGACAGCAACGCGGGGAATATCTCGGGAAACACCACGCGGCGGAAGGTCGCCCACCGGCCGGCGCCAAGCGTGGAGGACGCCTCCTCCAGGGCCGGCTCGAGGTCGGCGAGCACCGGCTGCACCGTGCGCACGACAAAGGGCAGGCTGGTGAAGCTCATCGCCAGGACGATGCCCGGAAAGGCGTAGGCGATCTTGATGCCGAAGGGGGCGAAGAGCGCGCCCACCGCGCCGGTGGGCACGGTGAGCGCGGCAAGCGCGATGCCGGCGACCGCCGTCGGCAGCGCAAAGGGAAGGTCGATCGCGGAATCCAGCAGGCGTCGGCCGGGAAACTCGTAGCGGACCAGAATCCAGGCCGTGAGCAGCCCGAGAAAAAGATCCAGCAAGGTCGCCGCGGCGGCGGCGAGCAGCGTGACGCGGTAGGTGGCGATCGCGCGCGCGTCGCTGACGTAGCCCCAGTAGTCCGACCACGAGAGTCCCGCCGCCTTGAACACAAGCGCGCCCAACGGCAGCACGACGGCCAGGCTCACGACGAGCAGAGTCGAGCCGAGGGTCAGCCCGAAGCCGGGAATGATGCGGCGGGGACGGGACATGGTCGGGCGGGAGCGGGACAAGGGCGAAGGCGGACCGCCGGGAGCCGGGCGCATGGCGCGGCGTCCCCGGCGGTCTCGCCCCCTCGGGCTCAGTTGACGCGTTCGGCGGCGACTTCCTTGAGAAGGACGTCCACGAGGGCGCCGTTTTCGAAGAAGGTTTTGGTCGCCTTTGGCCAGCCGCCGAAGACGGCGTCGACCTCGAGGGCATTCACCGGCGCGAGGCGCGAGGCGTGGCGGGCGGCGACGGCGGGGTCGCGCGGGCGGTAGAAGTTCTTCGCGACGATCTCCTGCCCCTCGGGCGTGTAGAGGAATTTCAAATACGCGTCGGCGACGGCCGCGGTGCCGCGCTTGTTCGCGACCTTCTCCACGACGGCGACGGGAAACTCGGACAGGATGCTCACCGACGGGGTGACGACCTCGAAGCGCGGATCGTTTCCGAGGGACAGCGCCTCGGACTCGAAGGTCACCAGCACGTCGCCGATCTCGCGTTCGGTGAAGGTCGAGGTGGCGCTGCGGCCGCCGGACTCGAAGACGACGACGTTGGCGAGGACCTTCTTGAGGAAGGCCCGGGCCGCGGCCGCGTCGCCCCCGCTCGCCTCGAGCGCGGCGGCGTAGTAGGCGAGCACGGCGTAGCGGCCGTTTCCGCCGGTCTTCGGGTTGACCTGCACGATGGTGACGCCGGGCCTGGCGAGGTCGGCCCAGTCCTTGACGCCCTTCGGGTTGCCCTTGCGGACGAGGATCGAGTGGACGCTGTAGTAGGGCGAGCTGTTGTGCGGATACTTCGAGGTCCAGTCGGAGGCGACGAACTTGTTGTCGGCGAGGAGCTGGACGTCGGTGACCTGGTTGAAGGTGACGACGTCGGCCTTGAGGCCCTCGAGGATGGAGCGCGCCTGGCGGGAGGAGCCGGCGTGCGACTGCTTCACGGCCACGGCCTCGCCGCCCGAGGCCTTGTGGTGCGCCACGAAGGCGGGATTGATCTCGGCGAAGAGCTCGCGGGCGACGTCGTAGGACGCGTTGAGGATCTCGGTCTGGGCCCGGACGACCGGGGCGGACGCGAGCCCGAGGGCGAGAAGAGGAAGGGAGAGAAGACGAAGGGAATGCATGGTGGAGGGACGGTGACGCGACGACCTCCGGAGAGCCGGTGGGTGTAGTCGCTGAACGGATACTCGGGCCATGAAGTCGTCTTCTCTGGCGGAAACTGGAGGTGGGGGTTGGAATCAAACCAACTCATACGGCGTTTGCGGCGCCGGGCCTTCTCACTTGGCTACCCCACCGGGGGAGATTGGAGGGTTGAGGTCCCGCCCTGCCTTGGAGCGAGCTCAGACCTGAAAAAGAACGGAGACGCGCAGGGCGCGTCAGATCCCTCGGCCGGGATCGACCATCGCGGGAGATGCGTCCTCCACCGCGACGTCGCGCTCGGTGAAGGCGCCGGCCGGGAAGAGGCGGATGTGGCGGAAAACCACCCAGACCTCGTCGCCGATCGCGAGGTTGAGCTCGGAGAGACGGGAGCGGGAGACCTCGGCGTCGATGATCTCGTGGTTGTCGACGCGCTGGAGCGCGACGCGGCCGAAATTGCCGGCGGAGAAGACGTGCTGAACCTTCACACGGATGCCATGCTCGCCCTCGTAGCTGCGCTGGATGTCGACGTCGTGCGGACGGACGTAGAGCACGTCGGCGCCGGCGCCGGGCAGCGGATGGCCGAGGGCGGCGAAGCGGTTCACGTTGCCGAGGAACTCGATGACGAAGGGCGAGGCGGGGTGGTCGTAGACCTCCTGCGGCGTGCCCACCTGCTCGATCTTGGCGTTGTTCATCACCACGACGCGGTCGGCGAGCTCGAGCGCCTCCTCCTGGTCGTGGGTGACGAAGATGGTGGTGACGCCGATCTCGCGCTGGAAGTGGCGGAGCCAGCGGCGGAGGTCCTTGCGCACGCGGGCGTCGAGGGCGCCGAAAGGCTCGTCGAGGAGGAGCACCTTCGGGTTGACGGCGAGGGCGCGGGCGAGGGCGACGCGCTGCCGCTGGCCGCCGGAAAGCTGCGCGGGGTAGCGTCCGCCGAGATCATCGAGCTGGATGAGCTTGAGCAGCTCCTTCACGCGGGCGTCGATCTGCGCCTTCGAGGGGCGTTCCTTGCGCGGCTTCACGGTGAGCCCGAAGGCGATGTTCTGCGCGACGGTCATGTGGCGGAAGAGCGCGTAATGCTGGAACACGAAACCGACGCCGCGCCTGCCGGCGGCGATGTCGGTGACGTCCTGGCCGTGGAACTCGATGCGGCCCGAGCCGGCGTCGGCGAACTCCAGGCCGGCGATGATGCGCAGCAGCGTGGTCTTGCCCGAGCCGGAGGGGCCGAGCAACGCGACGAGCTGGCCGGTCGGCACCTCGAGCGAGACGTCGGCGAGGGCGGTGTAGGCGCCGAAGGTTTTGGTGATGTTGCGGGCGATGACACTCATAAATTCGCGGGTTTGAGATCGGGAGATGTCGGTGGGGATGGGGGAGGAGACGCCGCCGGCGGATTCACTTGTTCAACCCGCCCTGGCCACGTCCGAGGCGATGCGGCGCGCGTGGGCCCATTCGACGACGGACTTGAGGACGAGGGTGACGAGGGCGAGGAAGGCGAGGAGCGAGGCGGCGGCGAAGGCGCCGACGAACTGGTATTCGTTGTAGAGGATCTCGACGTGGAGCGGGAGGGTGTTGGTCTCGCCGCGGATGTGCCCGGAGACCACGGACACGGCGCCGAATTCACCCATCGCGCGGGCGTTGCAGAGGATGACGCCGTAGAAGAGGCCCCACTTGATGTTGGGAAGCGTCACCTTCCAGAAGGTTTTCCAACCGGAGGCGCCGAGGGTGACGGCGGCGTATTCCTCGTCGTTGCCCTGCTGCTGCATGAGCGGGATGAGTTCGCGGGCGACGAAGGGGAAGGTGACGAAGATGGTGGCGAGCACGATGCCCGGCACGGCGAAGACGATCTTGATGTCCCGCTCCACAAGCCAGGCGTGGAAAGCGGGGAGCCACGGGTCGTCGGCGTTGAGGTATTGGCCATACCACCCCTGCGCGCCGAAGATCAGCACGTAGATGAGACCGGAGATGACCGGCGAGACCGCGAAGGGAAGATCGATGAGCGTGATCAGCACGCTTTTTCCGGGGAACGAGAACTTCGCGATGCACCAGGCGGCGGCGACGCCGAAGACGAGGTTGGCGGGCACGGCGATGGCGGCGGTCAGGAGCGTGAGCTTCAGCGCGTGCATGCCGTCGGAATCGGACAGCGCGGAGAAGTAGGCGGCCACGCCCTTGCGCAAGGCCTCGGTGAAGACGGCGGCGAGCGGCAGGAGCAGGAAAAGCGCGAGGAAGCCCAGCGCCACCGCGGTGAGCGTGTAGCGCACCCAGGCCGCGTCGCGCGTGGCGAGCGGACGCGCGGCGTGGGAGACGGAGCGGGAAAGGGAGGAGACGGCGGAGGCCATGCGGTCGCGGATCGGGAGGTGAAGTTCGGGTGGAAGGAGGCGCCGGACGAATCGAGGCGCTCAGACGGCGTGGTGGCGGCGGCTCCACTTCTGGAGCAGGTTGATGGCGAGCAGCAGGACGAAGGAGGCCACGAGCATGACGACGGCGATGGCGGTCGCGCCGGCGTAGTCGTATTGCTCCAGCTTGGTGATGATGAGCAGCGGGGTGATCTCGGTGCGCATCGGCATGTTGCCCGCGATGAAGACGACCGAGCCGTATTCGCCGAGCGCGCGGGCGAAGGCCATCGCGAAGCCGGTGAGCAGGGGCGGCAGCAACTGGGGGAAAATCACCCGCCGGATGGTCTGCCAGCGGTTGGCGCCGAGCGAGGCGGAGGCCTCCTCGAACTCGGGCTCGAGCTCCTCGACGATCGGCTGGACGGTGCGGACCACGAAGGGGAGTCCGATGAAGGTCAGCGCGATGAAGATGCCGATCTCGCTGAAGGCGATCTTCACCGCCTCGCCGTCGTTGAACAGACGGGCCAGGAAGGTGCCGTCGCCGAAGAGCGAACCGATCCAGCCGTTGGGCGCGTAGATGGCGGTGAGGGCGATGCCGGCCACGGCGGTGGGAAGCGCGAAAGGCAGATCCACCAGGGCGTCGACCACCTTGCGCCCCGGAAACGGGTAGCGCACCAGCACCCAGGCGACGATCAGGCCGAAGAAGCTGTTGACCAGCGCGGCGGCGAACGAGGCGAGGAAGCTGATGCGGTAGGAGGCGAGAACGCGCGGCGCGGTGACCGCGTCGACGAACTCGCTCCAGCCGAGGCCGGCGGTCTTGATGAACGCGGAGGAAAGCGGGATAAGGACGATCAGGCTCAGATAGGTTATCGTGAGACCGAGCGACAATCCGAAGCCGGGTATGACGGAACGGTGGGATCGTGACATCGGGATGGTGGAGGCGCGAAGCTGGGAGCGGGAAAAATTCAGAGGCCCTGGGCGTAGGCGAGGAAGACGCGGTATTCGTCGAGGATGGTGTCGAGCGCCGTCACCATCGCCTCGATCTGCTTGTCGATCGGCGAGAGCGCGGGCGTCTCGAAAATGAGGTCGAAGGGGCGCGGGCGCTGGCCGGCGGGCGCGGAGAGCACGCCCTCGAAGCAGGCTTCGATCTTGCCGTCGCGGGCGAGGAAGCCGTCGATCACCGGACGGCGGTCGCGCGGAATGATGTAGCTCGCGGAGCGGAGCGCGGGCTCGAGCAGGGCCTCGTTGAGAACGTGGCCGCGGGTGTAGCCGTAGACGCCTTCGCAGGTGTCGTCGGCGTGGAGGGTGATGAGACCGTCGAAACGGGTGCGGGTGAGCTCGCGTTCGACGGCGCGGACCTCGGGCTGGATGGAACCACGCCAGAACTGGCGGTTGAGGTCGAGACCGGCTCCGTTGACGCGGGTGTCGCGTTCGTAGCCGACGGGGTTGAGGAGCGGATAGACGGCGAGCTCGTAGCCGGTGGCGCGCTCGGGCTCGGCGGCGAGGCGTTCGAGAAAGGCGATGGGGCCGAGCACGCTGGCGGGTTCGTCGCCGTGAAGCCCGCCGAAGATGGCGAGGCGGATCGGATCGTGCGAGGCGGACGGGCCGTTGAAGACGACGCGCGGGATGACGTAGGGGGTGTCCTCGAAGTCGAAGACCCCGGCGAAGGAGACCTGCACCGAGGCGCCCAGGTCGCCGAGCGCGACCAGCGGTTCGAGCAGCGCGCGGAGATCGCGCACGGCGCGGGGGCGGGTCGGGAGTTGGGCGAGCCGGGCCATGGAAGGTGTATCCAAAAAGGGATGACGGGGCGCCGGATCGTCCGAAGACCGGTGGAGGATCCGGCGGCCCCGCCCTGTCGTTACTTCTTCAGGTAGATCTGGTCGAAGGTGGCGCCGTCGGAGAAGTGGTCCTTGTGGGCCTTGGTCCAGCCGCCGAAGGCTTCGTCGATGGTGAAGAGCTCCAGCTTCGGGAAGAGGGTGGCATACTTGGCCTTGGCCGCCTCGGAGGTGGGACGGTAGAAGTTCTTGCCGATGATGTCCTGGGCCTCGTCGGAGTAGAGATACTCGAGGTAGGCCTTGGCGACCTCGGCGGTGCCCTTCTTCTTCACGACCTTGTCGACGACGCTGACGGTCGGCTGGGCGAGGATGCTGATCGAGGGGACGATGATCTCGAACTTGTCCTTGCCGAACTCGCGCTGGGCGAGGAAGGCCTCGTTTTCCCAGGAGATGAACACGTCGCCGATGCCGCGCTGCACGAAGGTGGTGGTCGAGCCCCGGGCGCCGGAGTCGAGGACGGGCACGTTCTTGTAGAGCTTGGCGACGAAGTCCTTCGCGGCATCGTCACCGCCGAACTTGCGGCGGGCGTATTCCCAGGCGGCGAGGTAGTTCCATTGCGCGCCCCCGGAGGTCTTCGGGTTTGGGGTGATGACGGAGACGCCGGGTTTCACGAGATCGTCCCAATCCTTGATGCCCTTCGGATTGCCCGTGCGGACAAGGAACACGATGGTGCTCGTGTAGGGCGAGGAGCCGAGCGGGAGGCGTTCCTGCCAGTTCGCCGGAAGGAGGTTGCCGTTCTTGTGCAGGGCGGAGACGTCGTTCGCGAGCGCGAGGGTGACGACGTCGGCCTGGAGACCGTCGATCACGGAGCGGGCCTGTTTGCCGGAGCCGCCGTGGGATTGCTTGATGGTGATGTCCTGGCCGGTCTTGGCCTTCCAATGCTTGATGAAGGCGGCGTTGTATTCGACGTAGAGCTCGCGGGTCGGGTCGTAGGAGACGTTGAGGAGCTCGACGGGCCTGGCGATCGCGGAACCGGCGAGAACGAGGCCGGAAGCGAGCGTGAGGAGGAGAGATTTGAGTTTCATGGCGATGATCGATCGGGTTTGTGGATTGGAGCCCGCGGGGACCGGTCGGGTGCCCCGCGGGCTGTCGCGTGGATCGGGTTAGAAGTTCAGCTGGAGGCGGGAGAAGATGGCGTGTTCGTTCTGGCGGTCGTTTCCGCCGGCGGCGCCGCCGTCGAATTTGCTCAGCTCGTAGTTCAGGACCGCCTTGACGTTGCGGGTGAGATACCAGTTGAGGCCGACGCCGTAGCTGATCGCCTCGGTGACGTCGCTGTTGAGGTTGCCGAAGCCGGTGGTGAAGATGTCGTCGTCGAGGTCGAGGCTGCTGACGCGGGCCGCGATCTCGAAGGCGCCCCAGCCTTCGCCGCCGATCTTGAAGGGATTGGCGGGGGTCACGCCGTTGTAGGAGGCCTTCTCGCCGGTGAGCACGTAGGAGCCGGAGACCAACCAGCCTTCGTTGGTGAAGGTTTCGTGGATCGTTCCGCCGGCGCGCTGCAGCTCCTGACGGGAGCTCACGTAGGAAGCGAGCAGGCCGAAGGGGCCGTAGTAGTAGGAGGCCTGCGGGGAGAAACGGATCTGCTTGCCGGTGCCGGTCGGACCGCCGTCCCAGCTGAAGATCGTCTGCTGACCGTTGCTGGAGTAGTTGCGGGGAGCGCCGGAGGTCTTGTCGCCGTAGGACACGGCCACGCCGAAACCGAGGCCGGCGAGGGCGGAGTCCTTGTCGTTGACGAAGGGCGTGGCGAAGAGGCGCGCGGTGCCCTCGAGGGCGTCGTCGGAGTTGCTCGCGGTGCTGCCGCCGTCGGTGGTGCCGTTGCCGATGGAGGCGGCGTAGGAGAGACGCTTGTCGGCGAGGGAGCCGCCGACGAGAACGCCGACCTCGCGGTTCGGACCGAGGATGGTCGGATAGGCGCGCTCGATGAAGGTGAGGTTGCCGCCGCCCTGGAGACGCTCGAGGTCGAAGGGCGCCTTGAACTTGCCGACGGTGACGGCGAACTCGGGGCTGTGGTTGTAGGTGACGGTCGCGTCGAGCAGGGCGAAGTCGGAACCGCTGTTGCCGGCGAAGTCGGGCGTGATGCGGTAGTCGAACTTCTCGTTGACGGTGCCACGGAGAGTGGGACGAACGCGACGGAAGAGGAAGCCGTCACGGCCGGTGTCGGCGTCGTCGTTGGCGAAGTAGCGGAAGTCCGTCTGGACGAGGGCGCCGACGCGAAGGGTGAAAGCCTTGTCCGCGGAGGTGATGGAGAGCCCGCGGTCCCCGAGGGAGAGCTTGGGCTGCTTCTTGGCCTCGGCGGCGGCGGCCTCGTCCTTGAGCTCGAGGTTGCGTTCGAGCGTCTTGAGCTTCTGGTCGAGCAGACGGATCTGTTCGCGCAGGGCGGTGATCTCGTCCGACGAGGCGCCGGACGCGGTTTGGGCCCCCGCGGTGAATGGCGCGAGGGCGATGGCGGAAAGCGCTGCGGCGTAGCCCGCGGCGCGGAGGAAACGGGATGAGTTCATTGTCGGGATTGCTTTGGTGGCGGATCTCGGAACTCCCGTGGACGGGTCGCGGACGAGAAGTGGTTGATGCGGGAATCACCTCCGCCAGGCGGCGGTGGGCGAAAAACGGGAAACCGGCGACGCGGATCACTCGTCGCGGCCGAGGCCGGAGAGACGGGTCTTTTCGGTGCGCTCGATCTGGGTGACCTTGCCGTCGTGGACGACGATCTGGACGACGCCGAAGCGCAGGCTCTCGACCTTGGCGCGCACGATGGCTAGCCAGTCGGGCAAATGTGTGGAGGCGGCGGGAGCCGCGGCGGTGGCGGCGGTGGAAGCGGCGGAGGAAACGGAGCTCATGGTGATGCGGCGCCGACGCGGGGCGCGGTATTCGGGATCAGATGGTGTAATCGGGGAGGAGTTCGGAGAGCAGGCCCTCGACAGGCGCGAGGCGCCGGGCGGAGGCGGCGGTGGAGCGGGAGGAAACGCGGCGAACACGGGCGTTGGATTTGACCGGTTGGACGCGGACCGGACCGCGCGGGGCGGCGAAGGGGAGCGGGAGCGAATCGCGACGAAGTTTGCGAAGCGTGACCTCGACGACGTCGGCGATGGAGTAGCGGTCGAGAATGCCCGCGATGGCGTTGCGCACATCGAGCATGAGCATCCGCAGACCGCAGTGCTCCTCGTCCGGGCAACTACACTTTTCGTAAGCGGTGTGGCTGACGCAGCCGATCGGCGCGAGCGGACCGTCGATGAACCGCACCACCGCGCCGATCGTGATCTCGGAAGCGGGCCGGGCGAGACGATAGCCGCCGAACTTGCCGCGCTGGGCGACGACAAATCCCGCCGCCTTCAGCTCCTGCATGATCTGTTCAAGAAATTTGGCCGGAATCAGCTCCTTGTCCGACAACTCGGTCACCTGCACCAATTCGCGCCCCACCTCGGCGGCGATGCCGAGATCAATCAGGGAACGCAGGGCGTATTCGCCTTTTTTGGAGAGCTTCATGGCGCGTATCTAATCCCGACAAGAGCAGTAGGATTAAACTTCGCAAGCTCTTTCTCCCACCAAAATGATATGGATTAAAATCCCCTAGAGGACGACCCGCATCCCATCATAAGCAAACCCCTGAACCGCAGGGCCTAACCCCTCACCGTAAACATGCGGAACGGCATGCGCCACGTGGGTGAGGCAGGCCCGTTTCGGGGAGATTTTTTCCGCCACGGCCTGCGCTTCGGGGATCGACAAATGGGTCGGATGCGGCGCGGGACGAAGTCCGTCCAGCACCAGAAGGTCGGCGCCTTTGGCCAAGGCGCAGGCCTCCGGAGGCACGGCATTGCAGTCGGTGTAGTAGGCGAAACGCCTGCCGCTGCCGCGCTCGGTGAAAACCAATCCCAGCGTCTCGAAGCGACCGTGCGGCAAAGGCGTGCTTTCGACCACCCCTTCGGGCAACTCCAGCCGGGCCGGCATGCGCCGCACGTCGAACCTCGCGTAGCCGTCGGGCCTCTCGCCGCGCGGAGCGAATGCATACGGGAAGATGGCCCGCACGCGCCCCTCCCCTTCCTCGGAACAATAGACCGGCAAAGTTCCGTCCGGACGCCCGTCGCAATAACGGCGCAGGTCATCCATCCCGAGAATGTGGTCCGCGTGCCCGTGCGTGAGAATGAAGAGATCGATCGCGGGCAGGCCGGCACGCAGGGCCTGAAGCCGAAACTCGGGCGCCGCATCCACCTGGATGCGCAGCCCGTTCATGATCACGTGAACCGAGGCGCGGGTGCGCTGATCGCGCGGATCGTCCGAGGTGCAAACCTCGCAATCGCACGCGAGCATGGGCACGCCATGCGAGGTGCCGGTGCCGAGAAAAATGATCTCCATGGGGACGGAGCGAAACGGCGTGCTGACACGGGTGTCGAGGCCATGCGCGGCTCCAAGGGTAAACAAGAAATCGCGATGGGACGCGCTCTTGGGAGTTTTATCGGAAAACGGCGTTGACAGAGCGCCGCCAAAGATTCCCTTTCGTCCCTCCGTTTTTTGGTTTCCTAGCTCAATGGTAGAGCAGTTGACTCTTAATCAATTGGTTCAGGGTTCGAGTCCCTGGGGAACCACCACTTTCCGGCCCGCTTGAGACCCAAGCGGGCCCGTTCTTTCCCCTCCTTCGACAGCTTGGACGGCTTCTAACGCCGGTGTAGCTCAATGGTAGAGCACCTGTTTTGTAAACAGGCGGTTGCGGGTTCGACTCCAGTCGCCGGCTCCAGCCATCCGCCGGGGTCCTCCTCGCCCGCTGTCGTTTCTCATTTTCCACTGCCCGATGGTGTAATGGTAGCACAGCAGATTCTGACTCTGCTTGTTAAGGTTCGAGTCCTTATCGGGCAGCCACTTTCAACAAATCCCCTTATCCGCGACGGATTCGGGGATTTTTTATGTCGCCCCTTCTGCGGACACGACTCCCACGGGCCGAGGGCGCAGCAACGCAAAGCGGACGCGTGACATGCCCGCGCGCCTTACAGGCGTGCCGCGTTCGTGACCAATACTCCGGCTAGCCTCCAGAAGCCCGACGCCTTCCTTCGAAGATACGCGCCACAGGTCACGAAGAACCATCTTCAGACCCAACAACACGAACAGCGGGTGCCCGTTTCCCGGGATTCGAACGTTCGTTGGAAGCGATGGGTCGCTAGAAGGTCCAAAGATGGCCCGCTGCGCACCTGCTGCTCCCGTGATCACGCCAGCGGCCCTCATCGCCATTGCGAACGACATTCCGTCCGATTCTGAAAGCACCCACCCTCCGCCTCGTTGATGCCCCTCTGCCATTGCCCGCGCGTGTCGTGGTCCTGAGTTTGACGCTGTAGCAGATTCGCCGCGGTCCTGGCGTAATACTCATGTTTCGCTTGCGAGTGGTTGCCGTGGGCCTTCCCAGCCCAATGCTCCGGCCTGCGCGGCCGGATCGGACGAACTCACGCCCTGCGCCCCCGACGCCGCCGCTCGATCAAACATCCCTCCACTGTTTGGGGCTGAATTAAAGCCCGGCAATTGCAGGGGATCTGTTTGCGCTACTTTCAATCAATCCGGTCGGATCAATAGAACCCACAGGCCTTCCCTCCTGCATACACATACCAAAGCAACAGGCCCGCATGTAGAGGAGCTTGTTGGAGTCGGTCATTGCGCCGGCTTGGCCCATGTAAAGGAAGGGGGCATCCCTCGCCAGCACCTGGAGCTGTTGCGCGATCTCGGCGGCACCGCGATCCGCACCTGGGGCATCGAGCAGCTCGACCAGCGCGGCGGCGGCGATCGCACGCTCCTCGACCGCCGCGCCGCCGGCGTTCACAGACGATAACTCAGCGGAACTTCGCCACGCGTTGCGCCACGTCGGCGCGCAGGCGGTCGATGTAGCCGAGCGTGTAGTCCGCCACGTCGAGCGTCGGATCGTTCACGAGCGGAGTCAGGTCCATCGCCCACGTGATGCCGGCGAAGCGATCCGTCGCGTGCGAGGTATGGAAGGTGGCGTGCGCGAGACGGCGTCCGAGCGTCGCGAGGTCGTAGCGTTTGCCGCCGGTCACCTGCGAATCGAAGGTCTTGAGCAACTCCGCCGCGAGGTCCTGGCGGCGGCCGCTGTCGAGCGCGACCTTGTCCTCGTCGACCAGCCAGTCGAGGTCGCGCCACACCTCGGCGCCGAGGACGCGCTTCGGACGGCGTTCCTCGGGCAGGGAGCGCAGCGCCTCGAGGCAGCGCAGAAACACCGCCACGTGCGTGTCGTGCTTGTCCGCCGGCTGGTGGAGGTAGACCACCTCCGGACGGCAGCTGCCGAAGATCGTCGCGAGGTCGAGCGCCACGCCAGGATGACGCGGCTGCTTCACGTCGGCGCTCGGGTGCGCGAGCTGGAGCTGGATCGCGTAGCGACCGAGGCGCGCGGCCTGGCGCTGCTCCTCGCGACGCACCTCCTGCATCTGCTCGTCGGTGTATTTCTCATACGGACCGGTGCGCGGCGAACCGGCGCCGTTCGTCACGACCACGCCGCCGAAGGCCTTGGTCCCGGGCGCGTCGAGGCATTCGCAGATGCCGTGGTGCGCGAGGATCTCGATGTCGTCCTGGTGCGCGGCCACGCAGAGGTGGGTGACGCGCGCGAGCGCGGCCTCGGGATCGGAGCCGTCGGGCGTGAAGATGTCGGCTTTCGGATGGGAGAACTTCATGGCGGTGCGGGTTGGTTTGAAATCAGGAGGCGGCGCGGATGATCGCGGGCAGGCTGGCCGCGGCGACGGCCTGGCCGTGCCGCTTGTTCTTCTCGTCGGGGGTGTGCAACGCGAGCCGGCCCGAGAGCTCGGGAAACTCCGCGTCGAGCACGGCGCGGGCGCGCTCGAGGATGAGCTCGCCTCCGGGCCCGGAGGTCACGCGGCCGAGGATGAGCACGTGGCGGATCTCGTAGAAATCCGCGTAGTGGGCCAGCGCATACCCGAAGCAGACGCCGATCGTTTCATAGATCGCCTTCGCCCGGGCGTCGCCCGCGGCCATCGCCTTCTGCACCTCGACCAGACGCTCCGGGAAGGGCAGTCCGGCGGGGAAGTCGAAACCGGCGAGCGCGGCGAGACGCGCCACGCCCTGCTGCGAGAAATACTGCACGCCGCAGCCGATGTCGCCCGACCACTCGTCGCGCGGCGCGTCCTCGCGGCAGTCGATCGGCGCGAAGGCGAGCTCGTTGAGCCAGCTCGTGATGTTGCCCTCGGGCGTGACGTAGCCCGCGGCCTGGCTGGTGCCCATCGAGATGCCGAGCACGGAGTCGGCCCCGAGCGACATCGACGCGGCGAGCGCGGTCACCTCGCCGTCGTTGGCGACCTCGAAGGGCACGCCGCCCCAGCGCTCCTGGAGGGTGAAGAACATCCGCCGGATGCGCGCGTCGAAGTCCTCCGGCGAAACGCCGCGGAAGAGCGAGGCCACGCGCACCTCGTTGTTGACGTAGACGCCCGCCGCGCTGCCGCCGATCGCGTCGACCCGCGGCAGGTGCGCCGCGGCGCGCTTCAGCGAGTCGTGCACGCCCTCGATGTGGTAGGAGGGATCTTTTTGGAAATAGGGATCCCAGGCGATCTCCTCGGAGTAGACCACCTTGCCGTCGATGAGCGCGGCGGCCTTGCGGTCGCTGCCGCCGAGGTCGAAGCCGATGCGGCAACCGTCGAGATTGCGCCCGATCGGCAGGGCCGAGGAGCGCGCCTCGGGCAACGCCGACGGAGAGGCTGCCTCGACGACGGAGAAGGTTTCCCCGAAGACCTTTTCACCCATGAAGGCGTGGTCGAAGGCGCGCTCGCCGCCCGGCGCGTATTTTTCGTTCAAATACGCCACGATGTCCGGCGCGCCGGCGATGCGCACGCGCGAGGCGCCCTGCTGCCACAGCAGGAACTTCAGGTGGCGCTCCACGTGGCGCGGCGTGAGCGCGGCCCGCGGGTGCCGGACGCCGAGCAGGCGCAGCTCGTGGCGAAACACCGTCCCGTCCGGCCGCTCGAGGGCGAGGTGCGCCACGCGCGCGGAGGGATCGGCCTCGGCCAGGGCGCGGTAGTCGCGGTTCCGAAGGGCGGCGGGCGCGAAGCCCGGATCGAGCGGAGGGGGGATTTTCATCGGGAAGGCGAGCTGCGGATGAAGACGTTTATTCGGACCAGCGGCGGAAGGCCTCGATGGCCTCGTATTCGGCCAGGCCCAGCCGGTCGTAGGCGGTGGCGATCCCGCGGGCGGCCGCCTCGGCCTGTTGCCAGGCCTCGTGCAAGCCCGGGCCGGACGCGGGCGTCTGGCTGCGCTGGCTCTTGTGCTGGTAGATGGCCTGCACCTTGCGGGCGAGCTGCGCGGGGCTGAGCGGCACGGCCATGTCGATCTCGTGCACGGCCCAGGCCTTGTCCGGCGTGCGGTAGAGCCAGACGCGGCAGTTTTTCCGCCAATCCTCCCCCGCGAGCGAGGCCAGCGCGGAGCGCAGGATATCGAAGCACACGGCGCCGACGCTGCTCGGGTCCTGTCCCTCGCCGGTGGCGAAGATCTGATGCGGCTTGAGCTCGGCAAGGAGTCCGGCGACCGCCGTCACGTCCTCCGCTCCGGCTCGGAACTGCCGGTAGCGCCCCTTCTCGTAGAAGGGCAGGCCGAGGAAACGCTCCGCGCCGGCGGGCACGCCGGCCAAGCGCAGCGCGGCGCGGGCCTCGCCGCGGCGCAGCAGCCCCTTCAGCCGTCTCGTGTCCGCCGTGTCGACCGCGCGCGGGTCGGTTTGTTTGGCCGCGAGTTCGGCGCGCACCTTTTGCGCGACCGACTGCGGCGCCGCGGCGCCGTTCACGAAATCGAGCACCAGGTCGGCCGCGACCAGGGCCTCCTCGTCCGGAACCGCGAGGTTGCCCGAGGTGAGATAAACCACGGTGACCTCGTGCCCCTGCTCGACCAGACGCGAAAGCGTGCCGCCCATGCCGAGCATCTCGTCGGAGGGCTCGGGAGCGAACACGACGACGCGCTTCGGATGCGGCGAGGCGCGCTCCGGACGATGCGTGTCGTCGGCGTTGGGCTTTCCGCCCGGCCAGCCGGTGATGGTGTGCTGAAGCTCGTTGAAGATCCGGATGTTCAGGTTGTAGGCCGGGCCCTGCTCCGTGAGCAGATCCGACATGCCGTGCTCGCCGTAATGCTCGTCGAGCAGCTTGAGCACCGGACGCTCCACCTCGCGCGACAACCAGACCACGGCGCGGCGCGCCAGCTCCGGCGTCCACTCCACCTGCCCGACCAGCCACGGATGCTTGATCCGCGTGAGCTCGGCCGCGGCCGCGGGATCGAGGAGAAAACGCACCGAGGGATGCCCCTGCAGGAAGCTCGCGGGCAGGGATTCCGCCGGCGGACGCTCGACCGCCTGCGCGACGACGCGGGCCTTGGCCTCGCCCCAGGCGAGCAGCACCACCTTGCGCGCGTCGAGGATCGTGCCCACGCCCATCGTGATGGCATGACGCGGCACGTTCGCCTCGCCGAGAAAGTCGCGCGCGGCGTCGCGACGCGTGAGCGCGTCGAGCGTCACGAGACGCGTGCGGGAGTCGCGGCCGGAACCGGGTTCGTTGAAACCGATGTGACCGGTGCGGCCGATGCCGAGGATCTGGATGTCGATGCCGCCCGCGGCGCGGATCGCCTCCTCGTAGTCGCGGCAACGCGCGAACACCTCGGAGCGGGGCACGTTGCCGTCCGGCACGTGGATGTTACCCGTCGGCACGTCGATGTGGTTGAACAACTGCTCGTGCATGAAGCGCCAGTAGCTCTCCGGGTGCTCGCGCGTGAGGCCGTGGTATTCGTCGAGGTTGAAGGTGACGACGTTCCGGAACGAGAGCCCCTCCTCACGGTGCAGACGGATCAGCTCGCGATAGAGCCTCACCGGCGTGGAGCCGGTCGCGAGGCCGAGCACGGCGTTGCGGCCCTCGGCCGCGCGCTCTCGGATCAGGGTCGCGATCTCCGCGGCGAGCCCCCGGCAGGCCGCATCGGCGGAGGAATGGATTTCGGTCGGGATGCGTTCGCGCTGCGTGGCTTCGGAGACGTTCATGGCGATGTTCGAGGAAAAGAAATATACTGCCAACGCGACGCGGATAGAATAGCAGGATCGCCGATGTTTTTAGCAAAACCGTCTAACCAGCTCGCCGCTCCCCTCGCCCGGCTCGCCGCCGGCGCGGCGCGCCTCGGCCGGCCGGCGCATCCGCTGCACGGCAAGCGCCGGCCCGCCCCTCCCCTGCCGGAGAACGTCATCTGTTTCCAGCGGCGCGCCGGCGCCGAGCTCAACCGTCCGATGCAGGGCCGCGCCCTGCACCATCGCCACGTGCTCATCGTCGCGCTGAAGGGGGAGGGCACGGTGTGCGCCGACGACCACGAGACGCCGCTCGGGCCGGGAACCGGGCTGGTCGTCCTTCCGTATCAGCATCACCACTACACCCGGGCCGACCGCCGTCTCCACTGGCTTTTCGTCACCTTCGAATACGCGCAGGGCGTCGCGCTGGAGCCTCTGCGCCACCGCTCGTTTCGTCTCACCCCGGATCGCGCCGAGCAATTGACCGAACTCGTCCGCGACTGGCGGACGCGCCCCGAATCGGGACTGCCCGAGCTGCGCCTCGCCCTGCTGCTCGCCGATCTCACGCCGCCTCCTGAACCCGTGGCGGCCGGCGCGGCCTCCTCCCTCAAACCGCGGGTCAACCTCGCCATCCAGCGCCGGCGTCCGGTGATGCCGACGATCCGCGAGCTCGCCGCGGACCTCGGCATGAGTCCCAGCCATCTGCGTTCGCGCTTCCGCGCCTCCTGCGGCGTGAGCCTCGGCCGTCATATGCGCGAGCTCCGCCTCGAACGCGCCCGCGGCCTCCTGCGCATGAGCCCGGCGCGCGTCTCGGAGATCGCCGAGCAATGCGGCTTCTCGTCGCTCTTCACCTTCAGCCGCGCCTTCAAGGCCCGCTACGGCGAATCTCCCCTCGCCTGCCGCCGTGCCGCCGCGGCGGCCGCGTCTCCCCGAGCCTGACCGCCGCGCCGATCGTCGCGCCCCGGCGGCGCTCCTCGTCGGAAACGGTCGACAGCGCGCGGAAGATGCCGGTGATTCTGCCGCGCATGTCCGTCGCGCTGCCTCCCTGTCCTTACCTTCCCGAGCCTCCCCCCGGCCTCGACCATCGTCACCTCGGTCGACACGACGAGGCGCGCGACGCGGACTTCTATCTGAGCTGCCTGGAATACGGGCACTCCCTGTGGCGACGCGGGCTCGCCGCGCGCGCCGTGCTTTGCCTCGACCGCGCGATGGGCGCTGACTTGCGCGGCGACGAGCCGGTGTTGCGCGCCTGGCCGATGCCCTACGCCGCGATGGCGTGGTTCCTCGTGCACACGCCGCCGGACGTGTTCATCGGCAACCCGCGCGTGCATTTCCAACACTACGCCGACCGCATGAACCAACCCCGGCGCGAACAACGCTCCGCCCGCGCCTGGGCCTGCTGGGCGCTGACCCGCCGCCTCCGCCCCGACTGGCCCGCCGATCCGAAACACGCGGTCGCCGAACCGACCGAAGACGAGATCGCCGAACGACTCGACACCCACGGTCTCCCGGGGGAAACCGCCGCGTGGCGCGCCGTTCTCGCGGCCTGCGCCCCGGGTGTTTTTTCGCCGGCGAAAGAAAACTTCCAAAAAGCCCTTGACCGAACTGGGGCGGCACCTACGGTCCGCACCTCTTTCCCCTCACGGGGTGGTAGCTCAGCTGGTTAGAGCGTCTGCCTGTCACGCAGAAGGTCGCGGGTTCGAGCCCCGTCCATCCCGCCACTTTGGCCCCGGTCCTCAGGACCGGGGCTTTTTCGTGCATCCGCACATCGGTCACGGCTCCGACACGCCCCAACTCCCGTTCACGCGCCACCGATTTTGCCCCCTCGGCAAAACAAATCCGCCCTCCCGAAGCGCCCGCCGCCAAGGACTTGAGCGAGAGCGTGACATTACGAAGCCCTTCGGACTTGAGGCATGTTCATCCGAACACATAACCGCTTCCATGCTCACGGAAAAACAGGAGGCTATTCTCGATTACGTGCGCGCCGTGCAGGCCGAACGCGGCATGCCGCCCAGCACCCGCGACATCCAGCGCCAATTCGGCTATGCCAGCCAAAACGCCGCGATGAACCACCTCCGCGCCCTCGCGAGAAAAGGCGCGATCGAGCAGATCAACGGCCGGACCTGGGGCCTCAAGGCCAAGCTCGTGCAAACCCAGCTCTTCACCATCCCCGTCCACGGCAGCATCCCCGCCGGCAATCCCGTAACCACGGAACAAAGCTCCGACGAAACCCTCCAGATCGACCCCGCCCTTTTCGGTCTTCCCCCGCACCGCACCGCCAAGCTCTGGGCCCTGCGCGTTCGCGGCGACTCCATGATCAACGCCCACATCGTCGACGGCGACCTCGCCATCCTCGAACACCGCGAACCTCGCGCCGGCGACATCATCGCCGCCCTCGTCGACGAAACCGAAACCACGCTCAAGCGCCTCCTTTTCCGCGCCGGCGCCGCCATCCTTCATCCTGAAAACCCGCGCTACCCCGACATCATCCCCGAACGCGGCCTCGAATGCCAGGGCGTGCTCGTCGGACTCGTCCGCCGCGGCGCGGCCGCCTAGGACGAGTCCATGACAGGATCGCGAGAGATGGTCGTCGCACGATCATCGTGTCCCACGCCGATCCATCCGACCGCGACAACGTCAAAGAACGCGGAACGCCGGGCGGCAAAACCATCTCAAGCCCCCCCCGGCGCCCGCGTCGAAGCCCGCACCACCAACCGCGGCCGCACGATGCAGGTGATTTCGGCGCCTCCGGAGAATGGAAGGCGCAGCCCGACGCCAACGGCGTGAAGATCGAGCCCGACGATCAACACAAGGCGACCATCATCCACCCCGGCTTCCGCGATCCCATCGAAGCGAAGCGCGCCGACGGCCGCCTCGGCGGTTTCGTTTTCCACTTCGGCAACGGCTTCGACCACACCGGCCTCTCGCTCAGCCTCCGCGTCGACGGTCTCCGCCGCCCGCAATACTGGGCCACGGCCAGGCCTTCACCGGAAAACCCGCCGACGACGCCGTGCCCGAGATCGAATTTTTCAAGGTCCGCAAATCCTCCGAGCCCCACCGCGCCGGCCAGTGGGTCGAAGGTCGGCCTCTCCCGAAAAGGCCGGGTGCGAGGTCTCCTTCGCCGGCAACCTCCGCTCCCTCCCCTGGACGGAGAAGGACGAGGCTTATCGTTTTGAGTCCAAAAATGGTCTGGCATCTAATCGCCACCTTGTGAAGAGTGCCCGACACTCCCGGCGCGTGGAAACTCCACGCGCTCGTCAAAAATCCCGCCGGAAATCTCGGCGCCCCCTCCACGTCCATCGTTCCCCACCCCGCCCAACCCTAGACCCGTTTTCCCCGCTTTCTCGCGTCATGAGCTCCCCCGACCCCGACACCACCCCGCCCGCCTCCGATCGCGAAGCCATCGAGGCCGTCCAGGCCGCCTACGCCGCCATCCGCCAGGAACTCTCCAAGGTCATCGTCGGCCAGGACCAGGTCGTGGAGGAGATCCTCATCGCCATCCTCACCCGCTCCCACGCCCTCCTCGTCGGCGTGCCCGGCCTCGCGAAAACGCTCCTCATCTCGACCCTCGCGAAGACTCTCCAGATGTCCTTCAAGCGCGTGCAATTCACGCCCGACCTCATGCCCTCCGACATCACCGGCACCGAGGTCATCCACCAGGACCCCGCCACCGGCCACCGCAGCTTCAAGTTTCTCGCCGGCCCGCTCTTCGCCAACATCGTCCTCGCCGACGAGATCAACCGCACTCCTCCGAAAACGCAGGCCGCCCTCCTCGAGGCCATGCAGGAACGCAGCGTCACCGTCGGCGGCACCACGCACGTCCTGCCCAATCCTTTCTTCGTCCTCGCGACGCAAAATCCGCTCGAACAGGAGGGCACCTACCCGCTCCCCGAGGCCCAGCTCGACCGCTTCCTCTTCCTCATCTCCGTCGGCTACCCGAGCGCCGACGAGGAGCTCGAGATCATGAAGCGCAGCCTCTCCGCCTCCGGCGCGAAACCCGAGCCCGTGCTCTCGCTCGAGGACGTCATCCGCGCGCAGGAGATCGTGCGCACGCTGCCCGTGCCCGACCACGTCGTGCGTTACGCCCACGCGCTCGTCCGCGCCACGCGCCCGAAGGAACCCGACTCCGACGAGTTCTGCCAAAAATGGCTCTCCTTCGGCGCCGGCCCGCGCGCCAGCCTCAGCCTCGTCTCCGCCGCACGCGCCCACGCCCTCCTCCGCGGTCGCGCCTTCGTCGCCTGCGAGGACGTCGCCGCCATCGCCGGCTCGGTGCTCCGCCACCGCATCGCCACCAACTTCGCCGCCCAAGGCGAAGGCATCACGACCGACACCGTCGTCGCCCACCTCCTTCAAACCATCCCCGCCTTCGAAGCCGCCGCCTGATCCGAGTGATCACCGCAAAAAGTCGCAAAAATCATCTCTGCCGACGCAGCACTTCGGCGCGCCTATAGGCGCCTGCAACGTCTCATGCGCGCGCCGATTTTTTGCGCTTCTTTGCGGCCAATCAAACTCAGTCCTCTCCGTTTCTAGCTCCCCGCTCCCGCCCCATGTCCGGCCCCCTGCACCGCGAACTGCTCGACCCCGCCGCGCTCAACCGCGCCGAGTCGCTCGGGCTCCTCGCGCGCACCATCGTCGAGGGCTACAAGGTCGGCGAACACCGCTCCCCCCTAAAAGGCTTCGCCATCGAGTTCGCCCAACACCGCGAATACGCCCCCGGCGACGACGTCCGCCACCTCGATTGGAAAGTCCTCGGCCGCGCCGACCGCCTCGTCCTCAAGCAATACGAGCAGGACACCAACTTCGTCGCCCACCTCCTCCTCGATACCAGCGGCTCCATGGCCTACGGCTCCGGCCCGGTCACCAAGCTCGGCTACGCCAAGCTCCTCGCCGCCACGCTCGCCCACGTCATCGTCGGCCAACGCGACGCCGTCGCCCTCGGCCACATCGGCGACGGTCGCCACCAACTCCTCCCGCGCACCGACACCCCGCAGCGCCTGCCCTGGTTGCTCGAGATGCTCGCCGGCCTCTCCCCCGCCGGCCCGACCCATCTCGCGGAACACCTCGCGCGCCTCGCGCCCGCCATCCGCCGCCGCTCGCTCGTCCTCGTTTTCAGCGACTTCCTCGACGACGAAAAAGCCTTCCTCGACATCGTCCCGCGCCTCCGCTTCCAGGGCTGCGAGGTCATCGTCGTCCACGTGCTCGACCACGCCGAGCTCACCTTCCCCTTCCAGGACACCGTTCGCTTCGAGGGCCTCGAGGGCGAACCTTCGCTCACCACGCGCCCCGCCGATTTCGCCGCCGAGTATCGCCGCGCTTTCGACGCCTACCGCTCCGAGTTCCGCCGCGCCTGCGAACGCCTCGATTGCCACTACGTCCTCGCCGACACCTCCCAAGCGCCCGCCGAGGTGCTCGGCGCCTACCTCGCCTTCCGCAACGGCCACCGCGCCTGATCCGCGATGTCCTTCGTCAACCCCGCCTTTCTCCTGGCCCTCTCCGCGCTCGCGCTTCCGGTGATCATCCACCTGCTGCGCCGCCGTCGCCTGCAGGTCGTGCGCTGGGCCGCCCACCGCTTCCTCGTCGAGAGCCAAAAACGCACCCGCCAACGCATCCGCTTCGAGGACCTGCTCCTCCTGCTTCTGCGCTGTCTCCTGCTCGCCCTCGTCGTGCTCGCCTTCGCGCGTCCCGTCTTCACCGGACGCTCCGGCGCCGACGCCGCCCTCGCCACCGATCCCGCGCAGGTCGTTCTCCTCGTCGACAATTCCGCCAGCCTCGGCTGGACCGACGGCGTTTCCTCGCGCCTCGACGCCGTCCGCGCGCTCGCCGACGCCGAACTCTCCGAACTCCCCTCCGGCGCCACCGTCGCGCTCCTCGCCTGGCACGACCGCGCCCAAGCCCTCGTCGGCCGCCCCACGCCCGACCTCGCCCTCGTCCGCCGCGAACTCGCTCGCGTCCGCCCCGTCGCCCGCCCCTCCGCCCTCGCCCCCGCGCTCCGCGCCGCGCTCGATCTGCTCGAAACGCTCCCGCCCGCGCCGCGCCGCATCCTCGTCCTCGGAGATCGCCAAGCCCTCCCATGGTCCGACGAAACCGCGATCAAGGAACTCGTCGCCCGCGCCGCCGAAGCCAAGGTCTCCCTCGACTTCAAAGCCCCCGAAGCCCCGCCCGCCGACAACCTCGCCGTCACGCGCCTCGAAGCCGAGACCGCCGAGGCCGTCGTCGGCCGCCCCCTGCGTTTCTTCGCCGAGGTTTTCAATGGCGGCGCGCGCCCCGCGGAAAACATCCGCGTCACGCTCGGCCTCACCGACGGCGCGCCCGTCGCCGAACGCACCGTCGCCCGCCTTGAGCCCGGTGGCCGCGCGCTCGTCGAGTTTGTCCACACCTTCGCCGCGCCCGGCCACCACGCGCTCTCCGCCCGCGTGCCCGCCGACGCCCTCGCCTTCGACGACTCCCGCGCGCTCGCTGTCCGCGTCAGTCCCGGCCTGCGCGTTCTCCTCGTCGAGGGCCCCACCACGCCCGGCACCCGCGCCCGCCCCGGCTTCTTCCTCGCCGAAGCCCTCGCGCCCGTGCCCGCCGCGCGCAAGGCCGACTACCCCGTGCAGGTCGAGCGCGTCTCGCCCGACGAGCTCACACCCGCCCGCCTCGGTTCCGCGCGCGTCGTCATCCTCGCCGGCCTGCCCGCGCTCGCGCCCGCCGCCGACGAGGCGCTCGCCGCCTTCGCCCGCGCCGGCGGCGGCGTCTGGGTTTTCCCGCCCGCCACCGAAGGCCCCGCCGCCGCGCCCTCATGGTTGCCGCTCGATTTCGGCGCGCCCACGCCCGCCTCCGCGCCCGCGCTCTCCCTCGCCGGCCCGCCCTACGCCCACGCCATCGCCGCGCTTTGGGACGACCCCGCCAACGGCGACCTCGGCGCGCTCACCATCCGCCGCCACCGCCCGCTCCTCGTCCGCCCCGGCGACGACGCCATCGCCTTCGACCGCGTCCTGCGTTTCTCCGACGGCGCGCCCTTCCTCGTCGGCGCCTCGCTCGGCACCGGCTACGTCCTGCAAAGCGCCGTCCCCGCCGACGCCGCGTGGAGCGATCTTCCGCTCACGCCCGCCTTCGTCCCGCTCGTGCAACGCGCCCTCGCCAGCCTCCAAGGCGGTGTCGCCGCGCCCGGCGCGCTCCTCCCCGGCGACGTCTTCACCCAAGCCGTCGACCCCGCGCTCCTCGGTCGCGAGTTCCTCGTCTCCGCGCCCGGCCGCTCCGGCCCGCCCGTGCCCGCCGGCCGCGTCGAGCTGGTCAACGGCCGTGCCACCCTCCGCTTCTCCGCCACCTCCGAGCCGGGCTTGTATCGACTTTTCAACGACACCGACGAGACGCCGCTCGCCGTCTTCGCCGTCAATCCGGACGCCTCCGAATCCGATCTCACCGAACTCGATCCCGCCCGCGCCGCGTTGCTCTCCGCCGCCCCCGGTGAAGCCGCCCGCGCCGGTGCCGTCTCCGCCCGCCGCGCGATCCCCACTTGGCTCGCCCGCGACGGCTGGATCGTCCTCGCCTCGCTCGCCCTCGTCCTCGCGCTCGCCGAGCTCGTCCTCGCCCAGCGCTTCAGCCGCGCCCGATGAATCCCTCCGCCTACTCCGATTGGCTCGCCCGCCTCGCCGGTCTCCCGCCCGGCGATCCCTCCGTGCGCGAACTGTGGCTGGGCTTCGAAGGACTCGACCCCGGCTGGGCCCTGCTCCTCGCCGGCCTGCTCGCCGTGCTCGGCGCCTGGCTCTACCTCCGCGAACCCGTCGGCCCAGGCCGCGGCGTCCGCCTCGCGCTCATCGTCGCTCGCGCCGTCTTCGTCGCCGGCCTGCTCCTCTTCCTCACGCACCCCGTCATCCAGCTCACGCGCGAGGAACCCGCGCGCGGCTCGCTGCTCGTGTTGCTCGACACCAGCGCGAGCCAGGACATCGCCGACCCGCGCGCCGGCTCCGACCTCGCCCGCGCCGCCATCGCCGCCGGCGTGCTTTCGCCCGGCCCCGCCGATCGCGCCGTGCCCGAAAGCCAGTCCGCCAAACTCGCCGCGCTCACCCGCCGCGAACTCGTCGAGGCCGCCTTCGCCAACTCCGCCCTCGATCTCGGCGCACGCGTCACCGCCCACTCCGACGTTCTCCTCGCCTCCTTCGATCGCGCCGCCGGCCCCGTCCGCGCCGTGCCCGCCGAGTCCGGCGGCCTTCCCGAAGCCATCCGCGCCTTGCCCAAGGCCGGCCCCTCCACCGCGCTCGGCGACAGCCTCGTGGCCGCGCTCGACGCCACCGCGGGCCAGCCGCTCACCGGCGTGCTCGTGATCTCCGACGGCGCCACCAACTCCGGCGCCCCGCTCGCCGCCGGCGCCGAGGCCGCCGCCAAACGCGGCCTGCCCGTCTTCGCCTGGGCCACCGGCGTCACCGCCCCGCCCGACCTCGGCATCGTCAGCTTCTCCGGCCCGCCCGTCGCCTTCGCCCGCGAGGAGGCCCCGCTCCAAATCCGCCTGCGCGCCGCCGGCCTCGCCGGCCGCGAAACCGAGCTCGTCCTCCGCGAGGGCGACAAGGAGCTCGCCCGCCGCCCCGTCCGTGTCGACGCCGACGGCGAGATCGAGCTCACCGTGCCCGTCGAGCCGCGCACCGCCGGCGAGATCACCTACACCGCCGAGGTGGCCGCCCTCCCCGGCGAGGCCACCGCGGAGAACAATCGCGCCAACGCGACCATCCGTGTAATTGATCGGCGGATACGCGTGCTCATCGTCGAGCAGGAGCCGCGCTGGGAGTTCCGCTACCTCCTCGACACCCTCCAGCGTGACCGCCGCGTCGAGGTCCACGCCGTCATGCTTGACGGCGACCCCGGCCTCGGCCGCGAGCCCGGCGGCGTGTTTCTGCCCGAGTTGCCCGATTCCGCCGGCCTCCTCGAAAACGTCATCGTCGTCCTCGGCGATGTCGATCCCGCCCGCCTCGGCGCCGAGCGCATGAACGCCCTCTCGCGCCTCGTGCGCGAAACCGGCGGCGGACTCGTCTTCCTCGCCGGCCCGCGTCACGGGCCCGTCGCCTTCCGCGGCACGCCGCTCGAGGCGCTGTTGCCTGTCTCGCTCGCCGGCGCCGCCCCCGCCGAGCCCTATCCCGAGCCCGTCGGCCTCGTGCTCACGCCCGCCGGCCGCACCTCGCCGCTGCTCCGCCTCGCCGACAACCCCGCCGACAGCGTGGAGATCTGGCAACGTTTCCCCGGCGCGCGCTGGACCGCCCGCACCGGCCCCGCCAAGCCCGCCGCCGAAGTTCTCCTCGTCGATCCCACGCCCGCCAAGCGCAGCGGCGACGCGCCCCAGCCCGTGCTCGCTCTCATGCCCGCCGGCCGCGGACAAGTTTTCTACTTCGGCACGGGCGACACCTGGCGCTGGCGCAGCCGCGTCGGCGAACGCCACTACCTGCGCGTCTGGGGCCAGGTTTTCCTCAAGCTGGGCCTCGAACGCCTCGCCGGCGCCTCCGATCTCGTCCAGCTCAACACCGCCCGCCCGAACTACGCGCCCGGCGACCGCGTCGTCGTCTCCGGCCGCATCTTCGACCAGAGTTTCCAACCGCTCTCCGCCGCCGCCGTCGAGGCGCGCGTCACCCTCGTCCCCGCCGACGCCGCGCCCGACTCGCCTCCGATCGAAAGCACGCTCGTGCTCCGCGCCCGCGGCGGCCGCCCCGGCGAATTCGAGGCCGAGATCCGCGCCGACGCCCGCGGCCGCTACACCGTCGTCACCGAGCTCGACGCCAAGGCCGCCGTCACCTTCACCGTCGACACCGTCGACCTCGAAGGCCGCGATCCCGCGCTCCGTCTCGAAGCCCTCGAACAACTCACCCGCGCCACCGGCGGACGCGTTTTCCGCGAGGAAGATCTCTCCGAGCTCCCCGAGGCCGTCGCCGCGCGCCTGCCCGCCACCACCCTCACCCGCCGCATCGAGCCCGCCTTCAACGCCTGGCTGCTCGGCGCGCTGATCCTCGTCGTCTGCGCCGAATGGGCGCTGCGCCGCCTGCATCGTCTGAAGTAAATGAGCGCCGCGCCCGACATCACCCCCGACCCCGTCGCCGTTCCCGCCTCGCTCCTCGGAACGCTCCGCGCCCTCGCGCGCCGCGAGCTGTGCCTCGCCGTCGGCGCCGGCGCCGCGCGCATCCTCGCGCTGCTCCTCGCGCTCGGCCTCGCCCGCTGCCTCTTCGATCTTTGGGTGCAACTCGACTGGGTCGTGCGCCTCGTCTTCCTCCTCATCGACCTCGCGCTCGCCGTCTGGCTCGCCCGCCGTTGGTGCTGGAGCGCCTGGCGTCGTCGGCTCGATATTCCGCGCGCCGCGCTGCGCCTCGAACGTGTTTTCCCCGCGCTCGGCACGCGCCTCATCGCCGCCGTGCAACTCCCCGCGCAAATCTCGCGCGACAACCTCTCCCCCGAGCTCGTCGCCGGCATCGTGAGCGAAGCCGACAGCGTCCTCGCCACGCTCCCCTGGCGCGAGGCCGCGCCCGCGCGTCCCGCCCTGCGCGCCTTCGCCGCGCTCGCCGCCGTGCTCGTCGTCGCCGGCGGACTCGCCGCGCTCAATCCCGAGGGCGCCGGCATCCTCGCACGCCGCTGGTTGCTCTCCACCGAGCCCGCGCTCACCCGCACGCGCCTCGCCCTCGCGCAACAGGACCTCCGCGTCGCCATCGGCTCCCCCGTCCGCCTCGAAAACACCGCCACCGGCGTCGTGCCGCGCCGCGCCGTGTTCGAGATCCGCCCCGAGAAAGGCGCCGCGCGCGAGTTCCCCGTCGACGCCTCCATCGAGACTCCCGGCGCTTTCGCGCTCACCATCGCCTCCGCGCGCGAAGGTTTTCGCTACCGCGTCCGCGCCGGCGACGCCCGCAGCGCCTGGCACGAGGTCGAAGTCCTCCCCGCGCCCACCGCGCGCGATCTCGTCTGGACGCTCCGCCCGCCCGCCTACACCGGCCTCTCCGAACGCGCCCTCGAACCCGACGGCGAGATCATCGCGCCCGAAGGCTCGACGCTCCTCGTGCGCGGCATGAGCGCCCTCCCGCTCCGCTCCGCCGCCCTCGCCCGCTGGCCTGCCCTCGACGCGAAGGAAGGCGCGGTCTCCACCACGCTCACGCTCAAACCCGACGGCCTCTCCTTCTCCGGCGAAGCCACTCTCGCGCCGCCCGCCGCCGCGCTCAGCCTGCCGCTCGTCTCGCGCGACGGCGTGCCTTCGCAAGATGACACCCGCCGCCCCGTGCGCATCCTCCCCGACGCCGCGCCCGTGATCAATCTGCGCGCCGCGCCCGCCGACGAGGATTCCGCCACCGCCGCCGACGCGCTCCTCGTCGCCGGTGTAGTGGAAGACGACTACGGCCTCGGCACGCTCACCCTCCATTGGGAAATCGCCATCGCCGCCGGCGCTCCGCAAACCGGCTTGAAGCCGCTTGAAATCCGCAGCACCGGCCCCGCCGCGCGCCGCGCCGACTTCGCCATCCGCCTCGCGATCGGCTCCGCCGAGGTCGACGACCCCGCGCTCGCCGCCGTGCCCGCCCCCTCCGGCGCCAAGCTCACCTGGTGGATCGAGGCGACCGACAACGCCCCCGCGCCGCATCGTCAGTCCACGCCGCGCCGCACCGTGCGCATCGTCACGCCCGACGAAAAGCTCTCCGAACTCATGACCCGCCTCCGCGAGGGCATGGGCGCGCTCGACGACGTCAGCCGCTCCATCGAGCGCGCCAACGACCGGCTGCGCCCGCTCCTCCCGGCCGCCCCCCCGCCCGCTCCCGCGCCATGAACAAGCACCTCGCCCGCGCCCTCCTGCCCTTTCTGCTCGCGAGCCAGCTCGCCGCGCAGAGCACCCCGGCCGCCACCTCCGACGCCCTCGCCGGCGTCGCCCGCGAGCAAGGCCGCGCCACCGAACGCGTCGCCGAACTTTCCGCGGGTTACCGCCGCATGCTTGACGAGATGCGCCGCCTCGGCGCCGGCAAGGACGACATCGCCCTCGTCGAGGGCGCGCTCGAGGAGCTCGCGCAACTCACCGACTCCGACCTCGCCCGCATCCTCGACCAGTTGAACAAGGGCGACTCCGAATCGCTCGTCGGCGCCTACTCCGGCCAGAAACTCGTCGCCGCGCGCCTCCGCACGCTTGTAGCGAAACTTCAAATACGCCAGCAGGAGCTGGCCATCGCCGCCCGCGCCCGCGAGCTCGCCGACCGCCAGGCCGCCAACCGCTCCCTCACCGCCGCGCTCAAGCCCAACCACCCCGTCTCCTCCCCCGCGCGCATCCAGGTGGCCGCCGAGCAGCAGGCCATCCGCGAGGAAACCGCCTCGCTCGCCGAGCAGGTCCGCCGCCTCCGCGCCACGCCCGGCCTCACGCCCTCCGAATCGCTCGAGCGCCTCTCCACGCCCGAGGCCCTCGCCGCTCTCACCGGCGCGGCCGACGCCGCCGTCGAACAGCTCGATGTCTCCGACTTCCCCGCCTCCCTCGCGCAACAGACCCTGCTCCTCGACCGCCTTTCCCGCCTCGCCGAGCTCGGCAAACGCATCCCCCCGCCCGTCGAGACCGCGCGCGCCGCGCTCGCCCAACTCGACGCGCTCCTCGCCGCCCAACGCGCCAAACCCGACGCCGCCACCCAGGCCGCGCTCGCCGCCCGCGCCGAGGCCCTGCGCCCCGATGTCGACGGACTCGCGGCCGCCGCCGGCGCGCAACTCCGCCAAGCCGCGGAGGCCATGCGCCACAACGCCCAGACACCGTCACCCTCCGCCGCATCCGCCGCCGAACGCGCTCTGCAAGCCGCGCGCGATCAAGTCGGCCAGGTGGCCGAACGTCTCGCCGCCGCCGAGACCGCCCGCCCGCCCGCCACGGCCGCGAACACGCGGCAGGAGGCCGATCTCCTCGTGCGCCTCGCCCGCGAAGCGATGGCCATCCAGCGCGCGCAGGAAACGCTCAACAAAAGCATCGAAACCGAAACGCCCCCGCCCTCGACCCTCATCGTCGACCGCGAACAAACCGACCTCGCGCGCCGCACCGCCGCCTTGCAGCAGCAGGTGCAGGCCATCGGCCACGAAGCCGCCGGCCCGCTCGGTCAGGCCGCGGTGCGCATGGCCGAGTCGCTCAGCACCGCCGTCCCCGCCCCCACGCCCGACGGCGCCGTCGCCGCGCGCACCATCGCCGCCGAGCGCCTCGCGCAGGCCGTCGCCCTCCTCACCCGCACCGCGCTCGAAGCCCGCGAACTCGCGCAAGCCCAGGCCGAGGAGCAGGCCCGGCAAAACGCCGAGCAGGCGCGAAACCAGAACCCCAATCAGCAAGCGCAACAGGACCAACAGAATCCAAACCAAGGTCAGCGACAAGCGCAAAACGCCAACGATCAACAAGCCTCCGAACAAGGGCTGAACCAACAAGCCCAGGCCCAAAATCAACAGGACCAGAACCAAGGGCAACAGGGACAAAATCAGGGACAACAAGGTCGGCACGAAGACCAACAGGCCCAAGGACAAGGCCAGCAAGGACAGCCCGCCAACCAGACCCACGCGCAAGCGCAGGACCAAGGTCAGAGTCGAAACCAATCGCAAGCCCCCGGCCAATCCCGACAAGGCGACGGCCAAGGCCTGAGCGACCAAAGCGGTGCGCTCGCGGGCTTCGGAGACTCGACCACCGAAGACTCCGCGCTCGTCACCGAGGGCATGAGTCCCGGCGAACGCGAAGCCCTCTCCGCCGCCCGCCGGCAGCCCCCCCCGCGCGGCTACTCCGGCATGGTGGAAAACTACTTCGACAACATCTCCGCCGAGCCATGAAAACGGTTTTGCGATCAACAGATGGGGCGGGCCCGCCGGGAGCGCCGCGTCGCCTCTCCGCCATTCTCCACTCCGCCACGGCGCGCCCGGCGGTCGCGCCCCACCTCCAAGCACCAATCCCAGGATGAGCTTCCCCCCCGCCTCCTTTCCTTTCCGTATGCGCGCCCTCCGCAGCATCCTCCTCGCCGCATTGGCCGCGTTCGTATCCATTTATTCGCTACACGCGCAGGACGACGCCTTCGGACGCTCGGACGCCCGCGAGGGCGAGGCCGGGCTCATCGGCATCCTCTACGACCTGAAGCAAACCCAGAAGCGCGAGCGCACGAAAGAGACCGAACGCAGCTACCGCGACGTGCTCATCGAGTTCTTCCGCTCCGACTGGGACGAGGCCGTGCTCAACCGCTACTTCCGCGTCACGCGTCCCGTCTACACCACGCGCATCGCCATTCCGTCGATGAGCGCCGACCAGGCGCCGAAGGCCTTCGGTGTCGCCGACGTCGTCGAGCCGCGCCTCTGGATGGTGCATTACAAGGGCCAGATCGCCCCGCCCGAGGACGGCATCTACCGATTTTCCGGCCGGGCGGACGACGTGCTTGCCGTGCGCCTGAACGGACGCCTCGTTCTCGTCGCCGGACGTCCCGATTGCATCCCTCCCTCCTCGATCTGGACCTCGAAGGAGCCGACGGGACCGCGCGAGCTTCGTCACGGCGACTGGATTTCGCTGCGTGCCGGCGAGGTCGTCGATTTCGACGTGTTGATCGGTGAGCGTCCCGGCGGCCGGTTCTACGCCACGCTCTACGTGAGCAAACAGGGCGAATCTTATTCCAACGACAACCCGCCCGTCCTCGCCCTTGGCGCCGCCCCCAACGCCGCGACGCCCGCCTGGGCCGTCTGGTCGGCGAAGCAGTAGCGCGCGGCCGCGTCTCTCTCAGCGCGCGGCCGCGGGCGGGGCGCCGTCGGGGCTCACCCTGGCGATCTGCCGCGTGATCATCCGCAGGCGCACCCGGCCCGGCTCCGTGCTTTGCGAAAGGAACACGAGCTGGCGGCGGCGAGGTTCTCGCACGGCGCCACGCCGGTCTCGGTGGTCGCATCGCCGACCAGTCGCACCGTGGTGGCACCGTAGCCGATCGCCGGCACCATCCCGGACCCCCGGTGGCGACCGGGACGGACTACACCGCTTCACCCCCGGGCGTTGCGACCCGGCCCGGATTGAGAACCTCGCCCCATATCGGCGAGCCCGCCGCCCCGCTATAGTTCACGTCCAAACCGGACGCGTCCTCGTGGCCGCGTCACCCCGCACGAGCACCGGCCGCCGGCCGATCCGCCGCGGGGAGAAAGCTCAACCCATCCTCGGGACCTCGTCCCTCGACCCGCAAACATCATGAACGCCCTGACCAAAAGCTCTCTGATCGCAGTAGGCGCCCTCCTGCCCTTTTCCGCCTGGAGCAACGACCGCGCCACCAAATCCGGCCTCCAACGCGAAGCCTACGACTCGCGCCCGAGCGAAACCCGCAGCGCCTCGCCGGCCGTCCGTGCGGAGCAAATGCGCGACGAGAGCCGGACCTCCGATCGCGCCCAAGACGATATGGACGCCCCTCGCGCCACCTTCACGCCCGACCACGGCGCCGGCTCCGGAATCGAACGCATCACGAAAGATGAACTCGAGCGGCGCGTGACCGCCACCGATCTCATCGGCACGAAGGTGCTCGACCGCGAAGGCCGGGAGATTGGCAAGATCAAGGACATCGGCCTCGCCTCCGTCGCGCCGCAGCTCGCCGACACACGCACGACATCCCGCAACACGGACGCCTCCGAAGCCACCTCCGAACTTTCGCAGTCGTGGACGCGACACGACCAACGAGAGGCGCGCGTCTTCGTGAGTCCCGATCGGTCCCTCTCCGCGGGAGACGCGCTCGTCGCGATCCCGGCCGCGCAACTGCATCGTGAGGGCGACGCGCTGCGCCTGGACATGTCGCGCGAAGAGCTTCGCTCGTTCGTGTCGGTCAACACCAACCGGGTTTCGATGAACAGATGATCGTGATCGATCACGCCGCGATTTCGCGCCGTGATCTCGCGACAAGGAAAAGGCCGGGCACCGCAAGCCCGGCCTTTCCCTTGTCGCTCCGAATAAAATCGGAATGGATCTCCCGCTCCGACCTGCCCCGCGCGTTCGGATCAGAGTCCGAGCGCCTTTTGGCGGTAGTGCTCGTCCGGACGGCCGGCGATGCGCTCGACCTGCTCGGGCGTGAGGAAGACCGGCTCCGCGCCGCCCGAGGCGGCGGCCGCCCCGGCGAAGATCTCGGCGGCCTTCACCGCCATGAGCGTGGCGGCGAGCACCGCCTCGGGCGTGGATCCGAGCGCGATGAGACCGTGGTTTTCCAGCAGGATGACGCGCGGCGGACGCGAGAGGCGTTTGATGTAGTCCTCCACCGAATACTTGATCGCCTGCGAGAGTCTCAGGCCCGGATCGGTGTAGGGCACGAAGACGCTCTCCACGCCGCAGCACACGATCTCGTCGGGGAAGAGCCGGCGCGTCGCGAAGGTGCGCGCGTGCTTCGAGCAGAGAAGCTGGTTGACCGCGATCGGATGCGTGTGGCCGACGAAGTTCACGCCGGGCAGCGTGAGCAGGTAGGCGTGGAAGATCGCCTCGACCGAGGGCTTTTTCATGTCGGTCGACACGCGGGCGGCGAACAGCGCCTCGTCGATCGCGGCGTCGTCCATGCTCTCGGCGGCGAGAAGCGGAAGGAGCTTGTCGAAGCGGCAGGTCGCGGTGCCGGCGGCGGAGAGCGTGGCGAGGTTGGAGCCCGACGCTTTCACGGAGAACGTCTCGGCGTCGTGACGCATCGAGGTGTTGCCCTCGCCGAGGATGGCGAGGCGGCGCTCTTCGCGACCGAGCTGGTGGGAAAGATTCAGGAGGGCGTCGAGGGACATGTCGTGAGTGTCGGGTGGGTTAACCACGAAAGACACGAAACACACGAAAACTCCTGAAAGCGGAAGGGAGAGAATAATCTCCCCGTCCGATTTCGTGTCTTTCGTGTGTTTCGTGGTTAATTTTCCGCAGCTTGGATCAGAACGGCTTGCCGTCGGCCTTGGTGCCGCAGAGCGAGACCTCGATGCCGAGCTCGGCGGCGAGCGCGGCCTTGGTGTAGAGGGCGAGGTCGGCCTCCTTGGCGCTGTTGGCGTAGGCGACCTGGATGTGGTTGCTCTTGTGGCGGGCCATCATCTGGTCGCGCGTCACGCCGTAGGTCACGGCGTGCATGATCGGCCACTGGTAGGTGGTCTCCTTCCAGCGGCGCTCGGTCTCCTCCTGCGGGAGGCTGATGACCTTCGCGCGGCCGAGATCCATCTTGAGCTTGCCGTTCTCGACGAAGACGCGGCTCCAGACGATCTCGCCGGGCTTGGCGATGCCGCGGAGCGTGCCGCCGCCGAGGCGGAAATACATGCCCGGCTGGCGATGCGAGTCGCTGCCCGCCCAGCCGCCGACGTGGTGGTCGGCCGGCGCGCTGCCGGAGATGAGGAAGACCCAGACGTAGTCCGACGTCGTGCCGGATTTGTCCCAATCGCCCCAGCGCAGGTCGTGCAGCGTGTTGGCGCGCGGCTGGCCGAGGGCCTTGTGCACGCGGTCGGTGAAGAGACCGTCGAGACCGGCGCACTCGTCCACCTCGTTGAAGTGCGGGATCGGCTCGCCGCCGCGGATGATCGTGCCGTCGGCACGCTTCACCGGCGGGCGATCGGTGGAGTTGAGCGTGCCCTCGACGAGATCGGAGGCGGGCAGGAGGTCCTTGAGGCCCTGCTGGTATTGGATGCCGATCGTCTCGCAGCCGAACTCGTCGGCGATGCGCACGGCGGCGATGTAGGTCTTGCACTGCCAGAGCACCTGGCGCTCGGTGAGGTCGGTTTCCTCGTTCGGGCCGAAGTGGAACTTGAGGCCCTTCTTCTTATACCAGGCCAACACCTCCTGGGCCTCGGCGTCGGAGACCTGCGTGGCGGCGTAGTAGAGCGCGGACTGGGAGAGGCGCTCCTTGTAGACGCCGAGCGGGAAGAGGAGCTCGTCGGGGATGATGGCGTTATACATGCCCATGCAGCCCTCGTCGAAGACGCCCATGATGGACTTCTTCACGCGCAACTCCTCCGCGATCTTCCTGGCGGTGGCGCGGGCCTTAGGCGGCAACGCGACCTTGGCGAGCGACTTCACGTGCGAAGTCTTGTGCTTCACCACGCCGGTCTTCAGCCAGCTCTCAAGGCCGCCGAGGAAGAGCTCGTCGTCGAAGTTCTCGCTCCAGAGCGTGGAGTATTTCACGCCGGCCTTGGTGAGGGAGCCGTTGAGATTGAGCATGCCGACGAGACCGGGCCAGGTGCCGGACCAGTTGGCGACGGTGAGGATCGGGCCTCGATGCGAGATGAGCCCGTGGAGGATGTGGTGCGAATACTGCCACACGCTCTCGGCGACGATGAGCGGCGCGGTCGGATCGAGTCCGGCGAAGACCTCCATGCCCTCCTTCTGCGAACCGATGAAGCCGTGCTTCAGGTTCTTCTTGTAGGGGTGGGCGCGGACGAGCTTGTAGCCGAAGGAGGCCACGACCTCGGCGAGCTGCTTTTCCATCGCGACCTGGGCGGGCCAGCACATTTCGTTGGCGGATTGGCGAAGGTCGCCGTTGGCGACGAGGTAGACGGACTTTTTCGGGAGCTTCTTTACGGACGGCATGGTGGGTAGTGACGCGCGCGGGCGCCGATATGGGTGATGGGGTTTGTCGATAATCGACCGCCACAGTTTAGCAGAATCGACAGTCGCGTGAATGGACGTTAGCGACCGAGGCATGGATAAAATCGACCGTCGCGAGAACCCCGCCCTGCTGGCGGCACAGGTCGCGGAGAGCCGCACGTTTTTCCTGCAACTCGCCGGGCCGTGGCGCGAGCGGGTGACGGTGGCGCTCGGCGGCTGGGAGCTCTGCCGGCCGGACTACCGTGTGGCGCGCGAGCGTTACCCCTACATCGTGCTGGAACTCGTCACCGGCGGCCGCGGCCGCGTCTCGCTCGACGGCAGCCAGCATCGGCTCGAGGCGGGGGTGTGTTTCGCGAGCGGGCAGAAAACCTCGTGTCGGATCGAGACGGACGCGGAGGAGCCTTTGGAGAAGTTTTTCTTCGCGCTCGCGGGCCCGGGCGTGACGCGCGCGCTCACGAAGGCGGGGCTCCTGCACGGTCGCGCACGGCGGGTGGCGGCGCTCGGCGAGCTGCGCGAACTGGCGGAGGACATCACGCGCGAAGGCCGACGTCACGGCGCCGCCGCGCCCGCGATCTGCGCGCGGCTCGCGGAGGTCTTGCTCCTGAAAATCGGGGAGGAGCCCGCGCGCGCGGCGAGCGTCGGTCTCGGCGGCGGCGCGGAGGGGGCCCGGGAGAACTTCGAGCGCTGCCGCGCCCTGATCGACCAGCACGCCGCGGAATGGAGCGGCCTGGGCGACGTGGCGGCGGCGGCGCGCATGGACGCATCGAGCGTATGCCGGCTGTTCCGGCGTTTTCTTGGCGTGAGCCCGCACCAATACCTGCGGCGGCGAAAAATGGCGCTGGCCGCGGCCTATCTCCTGGAAAGCGGAGGCCGGGTGCAAGACGTGGCCGCGCGCGTCGGCATGGACGACCCGTTCCATTTTTCCCGCGCCTTCCGCGCCGTCCACGGAGTCGCCCCCAGCGCGCTGCGCTCGGCGCGGCGGTGAGGAATTTGCCACGCGATTTGCCAAAATCGCTTCGTCTTGGCGGCCGGAGCCCGTCTCGGCCAACGAGATCCAGCTCCGTAAGACTCTCACTATCCGGAAAAAATGGTCGGGGTGGAGAGATTCGAACTCTCGGCCTCTACGTCCCGAACGTAGCGCTCTACCAGGCTAAGCTACACCCCGATGTTTCGCCGGCCTTCTCAGGTGGCGGACGGTCACCATCCCCGGCGACACGCCGGAATTCAAGGGCGAATTTCAAGGCGATGAAAACTCCCCTCCTCCGCCTCGCCGGACGGTTTTCGCAAAACGCAGGAAATTACTGAGGGGCGAAGGCTCGCGATGCGCGCCCGAAAATCCCCCGATGGACGACGTCGATACGGCCCGTCCATGAGCATCACTTTTCGTCCCGGCATCCCTTTTCGTGAACTGCGCCGCGGCTGGGAGGCCGTCGTGCTCCCGGAACCGGACCACACGTCCGAAAGCCCCCTCGATCGCGCGGTCGAGGAGAGCTCGCGCTCCGGTTCGACGATCGTCGTCACCGGTTCCTTTTTCCGCGTGCAGGCCGACTTTCAGACGGTGCGCGAGGGCAACGCCTATTTCTCGATCGACGCCGCCGCGATGTTGGGCGGCGGAAAAATCCGGCCCGGCATGCGGCTCTGCAACGCCGTCGCCTGCTCCACCTTGGCCACGGCGCCGGCGGCCTGGCGTTGGTTGCTAAACCGCTACCTGCGCTACGTCGCCTCCGCCCCGAAGCAACTGCGCATGGGCGCGCCCGGAGCGATGAACCGGCGCACGCCTTGGGTGCATCTCTACACGACGCACCTCCATGATCATCTGCTCGCCGGCGAGCGCTTCGCCTTCGACCGGCTCCTGCACTCGCTCGGCCTGCTCGCGATCCGCCGCGCCCGGGAAGGCGCCGACGCCGCGATCCGCCGCGGGCGAATCTTCACGCCCGATCCGGAAACTTTTCCCGAACTGCGCCCCGACGCCTGAACGGCCAACGTCCGCGTCTTCGAGACGCGGGTCCGACCACGCCCGGTCAGGCCGTTCGCCGCAGGCCGATCCACACGATCGCCAAGGTCGCGAGCGAGCTCAGGGGCATCAACACCGCCGCGAAGAGCGGGTTCATGTGCCCCGTCGCCGCCAAGCCCACCGCGGTCAGGTTGTAGGCGACCATGAAGATCAACAAGGCCGCGTGCGTGCTGCGCCGCGCGTCGTTCACCTCGAGCAGCGCGCGCACGCCACCGATGCCGCGACCGAGGTAATAAAAGTCGGATTTCGTGCCGAGCACGCCGCGATGCACCGCCGGAGTGCCGCGACAAAGCGCGCGATCGAAGGCCAGGCTGTCGTTCGCGCCGTCGCCGAGCATGAGCGCCGCGCCGCGACCGTGCTCGTCCAGCCAGTCCGCCTTCTCCCGCGGCGTCAGCCCGCCGCGCGCCCATTCCGCCTCCACTTCCAGTTCGGCGGCCAGGGCGGCGACCTTCTCGTCGCGGTCGCCGCTCAGCACCGCGAGACCGAGCCCGCGCCGTTTGAGCGCGGCCAACTCCCCGCGCGCATCCGCCCGCACCGCCTCCGAAAAATGGAAACGCGCCATCGTCTGCCCGCACCAGCGCAGCGCGGCGTCGCCGCCGCCCTCGCCCGCCCGCTCCAGCATCCATCCGCCCAGCCGCACGCCGCGACCGATTTCCTCCGTCACCTCGCCGGCGAGCGGCGCGACATCCCAACCGCGCAACAAGATCGCCTCGTGCAACGCCCGTCCCACCGGGTGCGGATTGTCGCGCACGAGCGCGAGCAAAGCCGACCGCGCTTCCGCGCCGAGCGCGTCGAGCGCCTCCGGATTGCCCAGTGCGGGCGTCTCGCGCGTGAGCGTGCCGGTCTTGTCGAAGACGACCGTGCGCACGCGGTTCAGACGTTGCCACAGGTCGCCCGCGCGCACGAACACGCCGCGGCGACGCAAACGCACCGTCGCGATTTCCTCCGCGAGCGGAAAGGCCAGCCCCAGCGCGCAGGGGCACGAGACCACCAGGATGGAGATCACCACCGCGCCGGTCCGGGTCATGTCGCCGGTGCTCCAGCCCCACCAGAGCCCCGCGCCAAAGGCGGTGCCGAGGATACCGACGAGATACCATTTCACGACGGTTTCGATCAAACGCGCGCGTTCCGTGGCGCGCTCGGCGGGTTTGGACAACTCGGCGAGCAGCGAACCCGCCCAACCCTGGGTCGCGGTGAACTCCACCTCGCGACCGCCGCCCGCCAACATCGCGCCGGCGGGGACGCGTTGCCCCGCGCGAAACACCCGCGGCTCCGCCTCGCCCGTGATCCACGCGAGGGAAAACTCCGCCTCCTCCGCCTCCAACCGCGCCTCGACCGGAACGAGCGCGCCCGCGGCGACGACGAAGCGCTCGCCCGCGACCAGCGATTCCGCCTCCGCCTCGACCCATCCGCCCTCGTCCGCCGGAGGAACGTCCGTGCCGCGAACATTCCCAACAGTCCCTGCCGGCGCGTCGCGCCGCACCCGCACGCGGGCGGCGACCGGTTGTTCGCGCAGGAGACGGCGGCGGTTGCGCTCCACCGCGGCGACCTGCGCCCAGCGGCCGGTCAACATCAGCGCGATGAAGCCGGTCACGAAATCGAAATACTGGGCCTCGGGATTCGCCGTCAGCCAGCCCCAGGTCGAACCGACGTAGGCGCCGACGATGCCGAGCGCGATCGGCAGATCCAGGTGCAGCAGACGCGCCCGCAGCGCCTCCACCGCGCGGGCGAGGAAGTAGACGCCGCACCCCAGCACGCTCAGGGTCGCGAAAAGGAAACCCGCGGCCTCGAAGAGACGCGCGTATTCAAAATCCGCCGACATGCCGAAGTAGTAGGGCAGCGCGGCCATCATCGCGTTCATCGAGAGCGCGGCGGCGAGGCCGGCCTTGCGCGCGAGCATGCGGCTTTCCGGTTCCGACTCCTTCGTCTCCGCGCCGACGGGACCGAGCAGGTAGCCGAAGCGTTGCAGCTCCCGCGCGAAGGCCGCGGCGTCGAAACCGCCCTCCGGGGCCCAGCGCAAACGCACGCGCCCCGTCTCGGCCGAGGCCTCGATCTCGCCGGCGCCGGACCGGCGTTTGTAGAGGCGTTCGATCAACCAGCCGCAGGCGGCGCAGGACATGCCCTGGACCTCCAGCTCCAGCTCCGCCGCCCGGCCGGTCCGCGCGCCCTCGGCCTCGGCGGTCCGGGCCGCCTCGACCAACCAGCCGAAATCGCGAGCCGGCTCGAGCGCGCCGTCCGCTGGCGGCGTGACCTTGTCCTTGAGCGCATAAAATGTCTCCAGTCCCTCGTCGCGGATCAGGCGGGCCACGAAGGCGCAGCCCGCGCAGCAATACGCCTCGTCCGCCGCCGTGGGGGCGCCGCAATGCGCGCAGCGCGGCGCGGCGCGACGACTTGGGCGAGCCTCCGGCGAAGGCGGGACCTCGAGGTTCAGTGACATATCCAGTTCTCCAGGCTCGGGCCGACGAAGCCGAGGTCGCCGCGCAGGCGCCACACGAGCACCACCGCCGCGGCCAGCGCCAGGGCGGTGCGGGCGCGGCCGAGATTGACCGGCGACAGTCGCGCGCGCAGCCGGCCGACGTTGGCCTGCGCCAGCCAAAGCAGCGGCACGGTGCCGAGACCGAAGGCGAGCAGCAGCTCGGCGCCGCGCGCCGCCGAACCGGCGAAACCCGCCATCGCGATCAGGAAGTAAAGGGGACCGCAGGGAAGCAGCGGCGTGGCCGCGCCCATCGCCGCGGCCACCTGCGTCGCGGGGCGACCGCGCGCCCAGCCGCGCACGGCGAGTTGCACCCGGCCCAGCAGCGCGAGCCGGGGCAGGCGATGACCGAGCTTGAAGGCCACGAAGACGAAGTAGGCCACCATCACCCAAGGCAGCGCGCGTGCGACGGGGGTGTTGAAAAACACCGCCGGCGCGGCGCCGATCCCGCCCGCCACCGCGCCGAGCACGGCGTAGGACGCGAGCCGCGAACCGTGATAGCTCGTGTGCACCAGCGCCGGATCCGAGCGCTCCCCCTTCGCCGGCGTCAACAAACAGGCCAGCGGGCCGCACATGCCGGCGCAGTGCAGGCTCGTGACCAGACCGGCGACAAAGGCCGCCGCGGGAGTGTTGACAGCGGCGAGGTCCATCAGCGCGCCGCCTCCGGCAGGGCGGGACCGCCGGGTTGGATTTGCGACTCGGCCGACCGCGACGTCGGGGCCTCCCCGCCCCCGCCGGCCAACGGCACGCTCCGCACCTCCGCCTTGCCCGCGAAGAAGAACATCGCGGTCCAGGCGCAGGCCATGAACACGAAGACCAGCGCGACGCCGCCCCAGAGCCATTTCGAGGACTTCATTCCCCCCCCTCCCGCAACAACTCCGGCTCCGGTCCGGTGAAATCCGCCCCGCGCCGCAGTTCGTAATCGTCGCCGTCGGGCCGCGCCACCACCTCGAACTTGAAGGGGCCCGCATAACTCGAAAGCGGCACGCTGACGATCAACGGACGCACCTCCTCGGCGAGCGGGGCGATCGTCACCATCCCCTCGAAACCGGTCTGCCGGATTCCCTCCCCTTCGGCCACGACGCGGAAAGAGGCCGGGGTGTCGCGCTTGTTCACGAGCCGAACCAGGAACTGGTTTCTCACCGTCTCGGTGTCGACGAAGTAGGGCGCGCCGCCGAGACGGGTGACGCTCAGCACCGCGGGGCGCACGGTGGAGAAGGCCCAGGTGGCGGCGGCGACACCGGCGAGGAGCAGCACCACATACAGCCAGACGCGAGGACGCAGCCAACGGGTGCGTTCGCCGGCGAAGGCCGCGGTGGAATCGTAGCGGATGAGGCCGGTGGGACGCTTCACCTTCGTCATCACCTCGTCGCAGGCGTCGATGCAGGCCGCGCAGGCGATGCACTCAATCTGGAGTCCCTGGCGGATGTCGATGCCGGTGGGGCACACCTGCACGCAGCGGTTGCAATCGATGCAGGCGCCGGCGTCGGGAACGCCGATCTTGCCGCGCGGCTCGCCTCGTTTGGCGTCGTAACCGATGACCAGCGAGTGGTCGTCGACGAGCACCGACTGCATGCGCCCGTAGGGGCAGATGACGAGGCAGAGCTGCTCGCGGAACCAGGCGAAGTTGAAATAAAGCAGGCCCGTCGCGACGGCCACGAAGAGGAAGGCGCCCCAGTGCTCGCGCGGCGAGTGGTGCATCATGTTCCACAGCTCGGGCAGCGAGACGAAGTAGGCCAGGAAGAGGTGCGTGATGACGGCGGAGAGAAGGACGAAAACGACCTGCTTGCCGACCCGCTTCACGATCTTCGACGCCGTCCACGGAGCGGCGTCGAGTTTTCGGCGCGCGACGGAATCGCCCTCGATCCAGCGCTCCACGCGCCGGAATACGTGGTCGAGAAACACGGTGTGGGGACAGGCCCAGCCGCACCACACGCGGCCAAGAAGCGAGGTGACGAAAAACAGCGCGAAACCGAGGCCGGAAACGGCGAAGAACGACAGCCAGAGATCCTGGAAGGCCAGCGTGTAGCCGAAGAGATGGAAACGACCGCCGCCGATATCGAGAAACACCGCGGGGTGCCCGCCGACCGGAATCCAGGGAAGGAGCAGGTAGATCGCGATCAGGAGAAAGGCGGAGCCGCGGCGGGCCCGCGTCCAGAAACCCCGCACGTCCGCCGGATGCAGGAACATGCGGGAGCCATCGTCGCGGATCGTGGTGACGGTGTCGCGGTTCGGGCGGACGGGCGGTTTGATGGTGGCGGACATTAAAGAATTTTTGGGCGGGACGGGACCGCCGGCTTGGATTGGCGGCCCGGCCGGCCGCGACGGCGGTCCCGCCCCGCCTTACGGCGCGGGATGTTTGCTGAGGATGAAGGCGACGACCTCGGCGGTCTTCTTCGGACCGAGGACGGGACCCCAGGCGGGCATGCCTTTTTCGAGAACACCGTCCGAGACGACCTTCATGATCTCGGTCGGCTTGTCCCCGTGCACCCAGACGTCGTCGGAGAGGTTGAAGCCGATGCCGCCCTGGAGTTTGTCCCCGTGGCAGGAGAGGCAGGTGGACTGGTAGGTCGCCTCGCCGGCGGAGATGACGGAAGACGTGCGGCTCATGGCCCAGAGCGCGTCGTCGTCGAAGGCGCCGGCGGCGGCGAGCTTGGCGGCGCGCAGTTCCTGCACGACGGCGTCGACGCGCTGACCGTCGGTGTCGCGGCGGAAATGCTGCGACCACATCCAGTAGACGACGGCGAAGGCTATGCTCGCGTAGAGCGTCATGAGCCACCAGTTGGGCAGGCGTTTGTCGTATTCGGCGATGCCGTCGAAGACGTGCGGCCGGATGGGATCTTCACCCGGTTGTTGCGGAGGCTGGGGAGCGTGGGCGGACATGATGGGAGCGTGGATCGGCGGGGACCGGAGAACGGCGGCGGAGCGGGAAGACGGGACCGGTCAATCCTCCAAGGGCATGCGGGCGAAGCGCTCGCGCTGGACCGGCCGCATGCGCAGGGCGCGCCAGGCGCAGCAGAGATAGACGGTGAGCGCGGTGACGAAGGCCGTGAGGGTGAACACGGCCATCCAGTTTTCGAGGACGAGGCGGCGGAACATAAGATCAGGAAGCGCGGGGAGCTTGGTGCGGAAAGCCGGGCCTTACCGGGAGGAGGCCACGGTCCTGGCGACGGCCTCGCTCTTGCCGAGCTTCTGGAGGTAGGAGATGAGCGCCACGATCTCGCGATCGGCGGCGGTGTGCAGACCCGCGTCGCGCAGGCCGGCGGCGATCTTCTCGCCCTGCTCGCGCGCGGCGGCCTCGATCTCGTCCGGCGTCTGCTCCGGGTATGGCACGCCGAGCGTGCGCATCACGGAGAGCTTCGCGGGAAGCGCGGCGAAATCGGTTTTCCGGGCGAAGAGCCAGGGATAGTTCGGCATGTTGGAGCCGGGCGAAACCGAACGCGGATCGAGCATGTGCTGGTAGTGCCAGGCGTCGCCATACTTGGGATTGCCCTTGCCGTCGGCGTTGCCGAGGCGGGCGAGATCCGGGCCGATGCGGCGGCTGCCCCACTGGTAGGGATAATCGTAGATGGACTCGCCGAGGCGGGAATAGTCGCCGTAGCGGAGCACGTCGGGAACGAGCGTGCGGATCATCTGCGAGTGGCAGTTGTAGCAGCCCTCCTTGACGTAGATGTCGCGGCCGGCGAGCTCGAGCGGTGTATAAGGAACCTGAATACGGTCCTCGACGTTCTTCGCGCGCTGCACGATCACGGTCGGGATGATCTGGATCAGGCCGCCGGCGGCGACGGCGAGGAAGGTGAGCACGGTGAAGGGCGCGGCGTTGACGAGAAGGCGGTCATACCAGTCGGCCCAGCCGCGGCTCTTCGCCTCGAAGTGGAGCCAGGCGAGGATGACGCTGGTGATCGTGCCGAAGAGGCCGAGCAGGCGGAGCACGTCGCCGCCAAACATCCAGGCGCAGGCGAAGAGCGTGCCGAGGACGGAGAAGACGACGGGCGGGTTGACGAAGGTGCCGACGGCGCCGACGCGGGGCGCCGGGGCGTCGTCCACGAGGACCTCGGCCGAGCCGTCGACGGCCTTGGCGCCGGAGATCGTCTTCACGAGGTTGAAGGCGAGGAGCCCCCAGCCGAGGAGGTAGAGACCGCCGCCGACGATGCGGAAGAACATCATCGGGCGGATGGCGTTCAACGTGTCGAGGAAGTTTGGATACGCGAGGACGGCGCCCCCCTCGACGGTGGCGTTGAGCATGAGCCCCTGGGTGATGCCCGAGGTCCACATGGCGGCGACGTAGAGAAGGATGCCGACCGTCCCGATCCAGAAGTGGGCGTTGGCGAGCGAGACGGAGTGCAGGGGCTTGTTCCAGAGGCGGGGGGGGAGCCCGGAGATCATGCCGGCGGCCACGAAACCCTTCCCGCCCCGGGGGCCCGGCGG
>Ga0182792_1000149_pt1 | contig 68361 bp, 53 predicted proteins | sample Passage237B_FD_130497 | JGI IMG/M metagenome (GOLD analysis project Ga0182792, IMG submission 130497) | Cellulose adapted compost microbial communities from Newby Island Compost Facility, Milpitas, CA, USA - Passage2 37B (version 2) (version 2) ...
CTACGCCGGAAAACTCATCCAGCAGCCGGAGATGAAGAATCCGACGATCGTCGTCGTCACCGACCGCAACGACCTCGACGGGCAGCTCTACGAAACCTTTTGCGCCGCCCAGGAACTCCTGCGTCAGACACCCGAGCAGGCCGAGAGCCGCGAAGAGCTCCGCGCCAAACTCGCCTCGCGCCAGGCGGGCGGAATCATTTTCACCACCATTCAAAAGTTCGCGCTCGATGACGGCGAAACGAAGCACCCCGCCCTCTGCACGCGCAGCAATGTTGTCGTTATTTCCGACGAGGCGCACCGCTCGCAATACGGGCTCAAGGCGCGGCTGAACACGCAGACCGGCAAATACAGCTACGGCTTCGCCAAGCATCTCCGCGACGCCTTGCCCGAGGCCTCGTTCATCGGCTTCACCGGCACGCCGATCGAGAGCGACGACAAGGACACGCGCGCGGTTTTCGGCGACTACATCAGCATCTACGACATCCAGGACGCGGTGGACGACGGCGCTACGGTCGAGATCCGCTACGAAAGCCGTCTGGCCAAGCTCGACGTCAACAAGGCCGAGATCGAAAAGCTCAGCGCCGAGGTCGAGGAGATCGTCGGCGAGGACGACGAGGTCGTGCGCGAGAAGACCAAGGGCATCTGGTCCACGCTCGAAAAACTCGTCGGCGCGAAGGAGCGCATCGAGGCGATCGCCGCCGACCTCGTGGCACATTTCGAGAAGCGCAACGCCGTCATGCCCGGCAAGGCGATGATCGTCGGCATGAGCCGCGACATCTGCGCTCGCCTCTACGCCGCCATCGTCGCGCTCCGCCCCGATTGGCACGACACCGACATCGAGAAGGGCGGGATCAAAGTCGTGATGACCGGCAGCGCGTCCGACGACCAGGCGCTCCAGCCGCACGTCACGACCAAGCGCGAGAAGAAGCGCCTCGAAAAACGCTTCAAAAATCCCGCCGACCCGCTGCGCCTCGTGATCGTGCGCGACATGTGGCTGACCGGCTTCGACGCGCCGTGCTGCCACACGATGTATGTCGATAAGCCGATGAAGGGCCACAACCTCATGCAGGCCATCGCCCGCGTGAACCGCGTTTTTAAGGACAAGCCCGGCGGCCTCGTGGTGGACTACATCGGCATCGCCAACGACCTGAAGGCGGCGATGAAGACCTACGCCGACTCCCACGGTCGCGGTCAGCCCACCCGCACCGCCGAGGAGGCCTTGCCCAAACTGCTCGCCGATCTCGACGCTCTGCGCGGGCTGTTTCATGGCTTCGATTATTCGGGCTACCAAACCCAGCCCACCGCGCTGCTCGTGCCCGCGGCCAACTGGGTGCTCGACCAGAAAAAACTGCCCGACGGCAAAAAGCGTTTTCTCGATCTGGTCACCCGCATCACCCGCGCCTTTGCCCTCTGTGGAACGCTCGACGAAGCCGAAGCCGTGCGCACCGAGATCGCGTTTTTCAGCGCGGTAAAGGCCGTCATCGTGAAGCACACCACGGTGGACCGGAAACTCACCGAGGCGCAGAAACACTCCGCGCTGCGCCAAATCCTCGACAACGCGGTCGTCTCCGAAGGCGTGCTCGATGTCTTCGCGCTGGCCGGCCTGCAGAAGCCCAACATCGGCCTGCTCTCAAAGGAGTTTTTGGAAGAGGTGCGCGCCATGCCGCAAAAGAACCTCGCGGTGGAGCTGTTGGAAAAACTCCTACGCGACGAGATCAAGGCCCGCACCCGCACCAACGTGGTGCTACACAAAAAATTCGCCGAACGCCTGATGGACGCGCTGCGCAAGTATCACAACCGCGCCATCGAAACCGCACAGGTGATCGAGGAGCTGCTCAAGATGGCGGGCGACTTTAAGGACGCCCTCGCGCGCAACGAAGAGCTGGGCCTGAGCCCGGCCGAGGTGGCGTTCTACGATGCCCTGGCCGAGCGGCCCGAAGTCCTGCGTGCAATGGGCGACGCCACGCTCAAACAGCTCGCCGTCGAACTCACCGAACAACTCCGCAAGAGCACGACGGTGGATTGGCAGGTGCGCGACAGCGTGCGGGCCAAGATGCGCATCCTCATCAAACGGCTCCTCAAGAAATACAAATACCCGCCCGAAGGTCAGGAGGAGGCGGTCGCCCTCGTCCTCCAACAGGCCGAGACCCTGGCCGACGAGTGGAGTCAGTGAGTTTTCTCGGCGGCGTGCCCAGGGCCGAAATAATCGGACCACACATGTGTCAGATGGACGCAGAGGAAAGGCACAGGGTGACCCCGTCTTCATCTGTGCTCATGCTTTCGTGTCATTTCGTGTGTTTCGTGGGGAAACCTCCACACCGCGGCCTATTGCCAGTTTATTGACAAACGGCGCATTGGTCCGCACGAGAAGCAGATGAGTTGCCCTTTCTGGGTGGCGCCGAGGTGATGCCGCCGCGTTCAGGCAACCGTCCCGTCCAGCGAAACAGAAGACACTCATGAAAAGCCATACGCTCCCCGAAGACCTGCGTCCCCTATCCTTTTCCCGGTTCATCGTGGCCGCGGCGGCGATGACGGCGGCCCTGCAGCCGAACGTCGCGCGGGCCGATTGGAACGTCCTCGAGGAAGCCAAGGAGATCGTGAACATCTCGACCGTGATGAGCGATCCCTCGCTCCCCCTGGCGACCTACAAGAGCGCCGAAGATCCGAACAATCCCGGCCACGAGATCAGCGACGAGGATTGGCCCGGCTACACGCCGCCCGCCGGTTACCTGAAGAACACGACGCGCAACCTGCAGTTTAACGAATCGGAGTTCCTCGGCTCGCCCGGCTCGCCCGGCCAGACTTCCTACATCCAAACCGGCGACGGCTACACCTGGGCCGCGATGTCGTCCGCGATCAACGCGATGTGGCCCTACAACAGCGCCGACTACGACGGACAGGCGGCGATCAACGCGTATTACGCGGGCAACCTGGTGACGACGCCCGATCCCGGCGTGGTGAAGGTGACCGCCAACTACAAGGCGCAGAACATGAAGTTCTGGGCGCGCGAAGGCGGGGAGGCCTCCGGCGCGTTGCTGGATCGCTACCTCGTCACCGATCAATGGGGGAACACCTACATCATGCACGCCTCCGGGCAGCTCGATCAGTCGCAGGTGGGCGCGGCCTTCGACGCGGCGGTGTTGCCCGAGGGCTGGACGAAGCAGGTGATCCAGCTCGAGGAGGATCTCATCCTCAACCCCGCCACGTCCTCGACGGGGCTGTATCACTACCTCGTTTTCCGCGACAGTGCGGACAACACCTACCACCAGATCGGCTGGGGCGCCGAAGGGATCAACCTAGCCACGCAGGTGGCGGGCATGCCGATCTGGGGCGGCCAAACCGACGACCTGCTGCTCATCCGCGAGGACGACGACAGCCTGATCTACGGCGGAGGCGGCGTGGACACGGTGCGGCTGGACGGCCTTTTCTCCGACTGGTCGCTCAAGACCTACGCCGCGGGCGGCTCATTCATCGAGCTGCTCTTCGGTGACCGGACGGTGTCGCTCTACGACATCAGCTATCTGCAATTCGACGACACGACGGTCTCGGTCACGGCGATCCCCGAGCCGTCCGCCGCCATTCTGCCCGCGCTGATTGGCGCGGGAGTCGTCCTCGTCCGTCGGCGAGGCCGCCTGCGGCGAAGTAATGGGTGATTTGGCGGGGCGGCGCGCCCGGCGATCGCGCCCTGCCCTGCCGGATCCTTTTCCGTGTATTCCGTGGGGAAGCCCCGGATTAAGTTCACCAATCACCAAACAGCGTTTCCGCCGTGACGTCTTTCGCGGGCAGGACACGGATTTTGTCGGCGGGGAGCTGAGTGCGGAACCAGGTTCGCTGTTTGCGCACGAGACCCCAGGTGTTGGTGGCGATGGCGCCGGCCAGTTCGGACTGAGGCAGGTCGCCGCGGAGCATCGCGAGCGTCTCGCGGTAGCCGATGGCCGAGGCCGCGCTGGGGTTTTCCTCAAGGCCTTCGTCGCGCAGGCGGCGCACTTCGTCGACGAGCCCGTCGCGCAGCATGAGCTCCACGCGTCGCACGATCCGCTCGCGCAGTTCCCCGGGATCGCGGTCAAGCCGCACCGCGCGCAGTTCCCAGTCCGCGAAGGGGCCCGGGCGCGCGGCGAAATCGGCCGCCAGCTCGGCGAGCGTCTTGCCGCTCGCGCGGCAACGCTCCAGCGCGCGCGTGACGCGGCGCGGGTTTTTCACGTCGAGCGCGCCGAGCCCGTCGGGATTCAGGCGGCGCAGTTCGTCGAGCAGGGAGCCGAGCCCGTCGCGCGCGAGGCGAGCCTCGATCTCGGCGCGCAGCTCGGGCGGCACGGCGATCTCGTCGGCCACGGGGCCGAAGAAGGCTTTGAGGTAGAAACCGCTTCCGCCGGTGACAAGCACGCGGCGGCCGCGGGCGGCGATGTCCGCGACGGCGGCGCGGGCGAGTTCGACGTATCTGGCGACATCCATCCGCTCGCGCACGTCGCAGATGTCGATGAGGTGATGCGGCACGCGGGCGCGCTCCGCGGCGGCGGGCTTGGCGGTGCCGATGTCCATGCCGCGGTAGAACAGGCTCGCGTCGCACGAGACGATCTCGGCGTCGTTCGCCTCCGCCCAATCGAGCGCCAGCGCCGTCTTCCCGACCGCGGTGGGGCCGGTGAGCACGTGGAGGACGCGAGGCGGAACGTGTGTCGACATGGGCGTGTCTCTCGGTCGCGCAGGGGCGGCCGAAATGTTGTATTCATCCCCGCATGACAGGCCTCGGCCGCAAGCGAGAAACTCGTCGCCGACCGCAAAACCGCGCCGACCGACCTCGGCATGGGGCCGCGGGCGTCGTCACGCCGGCATCCGGCCCGTGGTTCGCGGGATCTCCGGGTTTCGGCGTCCAGTCCTCCGCCCCGCCTCCCCGGGGAATTCCCCGGCGTGTGTTTCAGGTGACTTTTGCGTGACATGGGCCGCCGCCCTCTGGCCGGGGGCGGCCGGATAAGCTAGCCTTCGACGCCGATGCAAAGTCGTCCGCTCAAAGTCCGCACGATCATCATTTCCGACGTCCACCTTGGCACGCGGGACTGCAAGGCGGCCGAGGTGAACCATTTTCTCAAGCACACCCGTTGCGAGAAACTGATCCTCAACGGCGACATCATCGACGGCTGGCGGCTCAAGCAGGCGCCTTATTGGCCGAAGAACCACACCCGTTTCGTCCGCATCGTCCTCAAGAAACTCGAAAAGCGCGGCACGCGCGTCGTCTACCTTCGGGGCAACCACGACGACATCCTCGCGCGGTTCATCCCCGTCCGGCTGGAGAATCTGGAGATCGTCGAGGACCACGTGCACGAGACCGCCGACGGGAAGCGCTATTTCGTCCTGCACGGCGACGTCTTCGACACGATCACGAAGAACTTCGTCTTTCTCGCCTACCTCGGCGACCGCGGCTACCGGGCGCTCATGCGCCTGAATCGCCTCTACAACCTCTGGCGCGCCTGGCGCGGCAAGGAATACTACTCCATCTCGAAGGCGATCAAGGCGCGGGTGAAACGGGCCGTGAACCATGTATCCAATTTTGAACGACACATCGCCGAGCTCGCTAAGAGCCGCGGCTGCGCGGGTGTGATGTGCGGACACATCCACACCGCCGCCGACCGCATGATGGGCGACGTGCACTACCTCAACAGCGGCGACTGGGTCGAAAGCCTCACCGCGATCGTCGAGCACTTCGACGGCCGCTTCGAGTTGATCGACTTCGAGCGTTTCCGTCGCGAGCACCCTTTCGAGACGGACGACATCGGCGGGGACGAACCGTCCGACGTCTCCGACATGCCCGAGGTCTCCGGAGCGGTCGTCGAGGCCGAAACGCCGGCGGCGGTCGGCGCCTGAGCGGCGCGGAGGGGGACGACGGACCGTCCGCCGCCGCGCAGGCAGCCGTCTTTCGGCCGACGGCCTGCGCGAGGTTGTCGGGCCGGCCCCCGGGTCAGCCTTTGCGGCGGAAGACGGCGATGCCGGCGCCGTCGTGGCCGGTCTCCCAAGGCAGGGCGACGGATTGCGAGACGAGTTCGAAGTCGAGGCCTTCCAAGCCGCGCATGAAGGCCTCGACCACGCCGGCGTTCTCCTCCGGGTCGATCGAGCAGGTGCTGTAGACCAGACGTCCGCCGGGCTTCAGCCAACGGGCGGCGGCGGCGAGGAGCTCGAGTTGTTGCCGCGCGTGTTTGCCGAAATCGGCCGGCTGCAGGCGCCACTTCACGTCGACACGGTGGCGCATGACGCCGGTGTTGGAGCAAGGCGCGTCGACCAGCGCGGCGTCGAAGGTGCCGGGCATCATGCCGTGCAGGCTGGTGGCGCGGCGCAGGTCGCCCTCGACGCGTTTGGCGTTCACGCCGGCGGGCACGCGCTTGAGATTATCCGCGAGGCGTTCGTGACGCGCGCCGGGCACGTCGAGCGCGACGAGCAAGCCCTCGCCCATCCGGTCGGCGAGCGCGAGACTCTTGCCCCCGGGCGCGGCGCAGGCGTCGATGATGCGTTCGCCGGGGCGCGGCGCCACGGCCTCGATGGCGAGCCGGGTCGCCGGATCGGCGAGGTAGATCTTGCCGGCGGCGACGGCGGCTCCGACCTCCGGCCAGCGTCCGCTTTTCACGGCGAACCAATCCGGCCTGGACGTCGGTTCCAGCCATTCGGGCGCCGGCTCGTCCTTCGCACGCAGGCGTGCATGCATGGGCGCGGGTTTCTGGTTCCATTCGAGCAAGGCGCGCGTGTTCTCGGCGCCGAAGCGTGTCAGCCACCGCTCCACGAGCCACTCGGGGGTCGAATAATAATCGCCGAGCACCGCCGCGGTCGCGATCTTGCCCGGCGTCTTCTGCCCGGCGAGCGCCACGGCGAGCTTGCGCACGACGGCGTTGACGAGTCGCGCCTCGGAGTCGCTCGCGAGCTGCTTGGTCTGCTCGACCGCATGGTGGCCGACCTTGGCCGCGTGTCCCTCTCCGCCTCCCTCGATCAGCTCGTAGCCGGCGAGCAGGAGAACGGCCATGACGCGCGTGCGCGGCCGCAGCCGCACGAGGCGCGCGATTTGGTTTTCGATGCGCCCGTAGTGGCGGATCGCGCCGTAGAAGAGATGCTGGCAACGCGCGCGGGCGCCGCCGGAGAGCTGCACGGTGTCGAGCAAGGCGTCGGCGCGCACCTCCTCGTCGAGCCAGCGCACCAGAAGTCGCGCCGCCACCGGCCAGGCGTCGGGAGAAATGGGGGCGGCGTCGGATGCATTGCCGGCCGCGGAAGCGGAATCGTTGCTCATGAAAGGTTCTGCAGGGAGTGACGGAATCGGGAGAATCGCGAAACGTCTCGTCCGCGCCCCGGAAGCTCAAACCTCAAATGGAGGACGCGATGGCGCGAGAGGACGGCGCCCGTGGAGTCGCGGCGTGGGAGGGGAATCCGGAAGGGGAACAGGGGGCGGGCGTCGAACGGCGACGGGGCCAATCCCGCCAGATCAATCCCGCGAGGCGTGGTTGCGGCCGCGACGCACAAGGGGCGTTGGTCAACACAACAACGTGCCCCGCGTGGCCGCACGCGACGCCTGTCGTGGGGTTGGGCATCTGCCGCGCGGTCCGCGCCGGCGCCGAACCTGCAGGCGGATGAAGCGACGGCGTCGGCAGGCGCCCCACGCCTCCCGGAGACGAGCGCGTCGCCTTCTTTACTTGTCCCGCTCTTCGCGCGGCGTCGGGGCGGCGGGCATGGTCTGTTTGTGGCGCACGCGGCGGTGTTTCCAAGTCCAGCCGTCCTCTTCCTCGAGTTCCACGCCGGCCTTCTTGGCGGCGGCGCGGGCCTCGGCTTTTTCCTCCGCGGCCTTGTCGGCGGCGGCTTTGGCGGCGCGAGCACGGGCGTGTTTCGCGGAGGACTTTCCACCCGCGAAAGCCGGTGCGGCGACGGCCAGGAAAAGCGAAACGACAAGGGCGAGGAAGGGGACGGTCTTCATGGAGAAACCGAGAAGCCGGCCACGCCCCTCGCCCGGCGCAAACACAAAACCCGGGCGGCACCGACCGGCGTGGGCCGGCGCGGAATGGTTCACGCGCGATGGTTTTCGCGCCGTCGCGTTTGCCGGCTTATCGGAACTGCTCGGGCACGGCGCCGAAATGTTCGTTGTGCAACTCCAGCACGCGCTCCGGCCAGTCGGGGCGGGCGAAGAGATCCGCATGCCGCGGATCGGCGCGCAGGTTGGCGGTGAAATCCATGAAGCGGCGGGTGTAGGCGCTTCCGGGATCGTTGAGGATTCTCACCTTCGCCCGCACCCGATCCCAGGAATCCGCCTCGGCCCCCGCCCAATCGCGCTCGGCGACGAAGGCGGCCGCGGCGGCCTCGGGCCACATCGGGTTGTCGAAGGCCGAGGCCTCGCGCGGATCGGCGTATTTTTTCAGCAAATACGCGTCGAAGGCCTCGCGCTCCGGGGCCCCCTCGCGTTCCAGCTGAGGAAACCGCCGGTAGGCCCGCTCCCACGAGATGCGCGTCATCTCCCGGCGATTCTCGGCGATCAGTTCGGCCACGCTCAGATTGCGGGAATCCGCCGCGCCCGGGGGCGTGTTGTTGGCCGCAGGGGCGGCGTCGCCGGTCTGCTCCCGCGAGCCGAAATCGCGCCGATGGACGGGCGAGTTCATTGCCGCCGCGCGTTCGGGGCGAACACGGTAGCTGATCTCGCTGCCGTCCCAACCGACCCAGGTCGTCCGATCGGGCCGCTTGGCCACGACACGGGTGTAGCGCACCGGAGCGACGGCTTGCGCGAGCTCGGACGAACCGTCGGTCGCGGCCGGTGGCGGCATGTAGTTGGGGTCGATCTCCCTCGAGGCGTTGCCGAAAACCGGACCGAAACAGAACCAGGCGAATCGCAACGGCGAACCGGAATCGGCCTCGACGCTTTTTTCGGGTTCAAAAGGCGACTCGTCGGACCGCGAAGATTTCACCTCCGCCGGGAAAATCTCGACGCCGAGGAGCCGCCCGCCCGGAGGCGAGGTTTGCGCCTGCAACGGAGCGGATGCCGTCATCGACCAGAGCGCGATCGCCGCCACGACACCGCTCACTCGGGCCGCGACGGAAGTGGAAACCAGGGGCATGCATGCTTTCACGGGGCACCTCCAAGTTGGGGTTGATGAAAAGGGTGTTTCCCGCGAATGTCGTCGCAAGGAAGGCGCCCGTCGGAAACCCACCACTTTCGGCACCGGGAAACTCCCTAGGGCCTCTTGGGCGAGGGACGAGATTCATCGCCCAGTTCAATCTATAAGATGTTTATTATTAATTTCATCCAATTAAACGAAAGCCCCTTGCACGCCGTTTGATTGCCAAGCCCATTTTGACCTGTAAATTTCCCGTTAGCTTGCAGCCTCCCCTCCAATTCCGTCCAGGTCTTGGCTTCGTCGCGACCACATGCGCGATGATGTCGGCCTCCGGGTGGGCGCAGCAGACGTGGACCGGTGGTGGCGCCGACAATTCCTGGGGCACGGCCGGCAACTGGAGCGGCGGCGTTCCGGCCGATTACACCCACATCACTTTTTCCGGACCTCTTCGCACTTCGCCGGTTCTCGATAAGGAAAGGATCATCAACAGCCTCACCTTTTCCTCCGGCGCCGCCGCGTTCACGCTGGGAGGTTCCCCTATTCTCCGGATCGGATCGGGTGGCATCACGAACAATTCGTCCCACACGCAAACGATCACCCACCCGGTCGCCGTGCAGGGCTCGCAGACATGGAACGTCGGTTCGGGAGGACTCGTTGTCTCCGGCAACGTCTCCTCCCCGTGGCATGTCACGCTGACCAAAACCGGTTCGGGCACGCTCACGCTTTCAGGCAACAACTCCGGCTTCGTGGGCCCGGTCGTCATCTCCGCGGGCACGGTTGTCGCCGCCGCCGACAACGCGTTCGGCAACGCCACCTATGGCAACACCGTGGCCTCCGGCGCCACGCTTGCGCTGACCGGCGGGGTGATATTGACCGAAGGCGACCTTTACATCGCCGGCGGCGGCGTGAACGGAGGCGGCGCGCTCCGCAACATTTCCGGCAACAACACGCTCTACGCCGACCTCAAGCTCTCGGCCTCCGCCACCGTGACCAGCGACGCCGGCAACCTGGTTCTCGGCAATTCCGTAATCGCTTCCGGCCACACGCTCACACTGGACGGCGCGGGCAACATCTCCGTCCCGTCGCATGTCAGCAACGTCGGCAACCTCGTGATCGCCGGCTCCGGCGACCGCTCCTTCAGCGGATCGCAGATCAACGTGAATGCCGGAGGATCCATCATCCTCAACGGCGACGGCCACACCGTCTTCGACACCAGGATCACCGCCTCGAACGGCTACTTCGTCCAAACCTCCGGCACGACCACCTTCGCCGGCGACGAAAACAATTTCTTCCACTCGGTGAACATCAGCGGCGGCCACCTGATCCTGAACAACAGTGTCGGCTACGCGATGCAGATAGACAGCAAGTCCGGCACCGTGACGATCGAGAACGCCACGGTCGAATTCGGCGGCGACAATCAGGTCGCCGACTGGACGGATGTGACGCTCGGCGACAACGCCGTGCTCAAGTTCAACGACACCGCCCAACACATCGACTCGCTCACCATCACCGGCGACAGCATCCTCGATTTCGGCGAGGGCGGCTCCACCTTCGACATCAGCAGCCTGACGCTTCACGGCGACTCCGTGCTGACGATCGTCAACTGGTCCGACGACCTGGACACCTTCTTCGCCAACGTAAACCCGGGCTCGAGCACGCTCGCCAAAATCATCTTCGATGGCATCGGCGAAGCCGCGTGGGACTCCAGCTCCGGCACCGGCGTCCTCATCCCCACCCTGCCTGTTCCCGAACCCGCCGCGACAGGTCTGCTCCTGCTCGGCGGCCTCGCCACGTTCCCCTTCCTGCGCCGTCCTCGGCGCCCCGCTGTTTCGCCTGGCGACAGCCGCTGAATTCCCAAGCCCCCGCCCCCTCCCCGCGGCACGTTTTCCGAAACCGCATGCGCCGCTCCATGCGGTCCCGGGCGGCGCCCCGGGGGCCTCGCCGGCTCTCCACCGAAATGCGCATGGGGCGAAAAATCTTTTGTCTCCACGACGCGTCTGCGCGTCACTTTCGACCGGCCCGGTCGCTCTCGCCGGCCATTTCGGATGAACCGCTCCTACGAAGTGTCCGACGATGATCACCAGCCCCTTACCTGGGTGCAGGGACGGCCGCTCTACGCCACCCACCTGATCCTCGCGGTGCTCGTGATCACCCTCCTCGTCACCACCGTCGGGATGGCCGCGGGCGCGCGAGGTTTTCTCGACACGCTCGTCTTCAACGGCGCGGCCGTTCTCGCGGAAGGACAGCTCTGGCGCGTCTTCACCTACGGTTTCGTCAACCCGCCATCCCTGTTCTTCGTCATCGATCTCGTCCTTCTCGCCGTGTTTGGACGCGAGGTCGAAAAACACCTCGGCCGGAAATCCTTTCTCCGGCTCTACGTCCTCGCCTACCTCGTCCCGCCCCTGTTCCTCGCGGCACTCTCCTTTTGGCACCCTCTGACGCATTCGGGATACACCGGCGCCCTCGTCGTCTTTGTCGCCTTCGCCACCCTCTATCCCGGCGCTGCCTTGATGTTCAACCTCCTCGCCGGTTGGGTCGCGGCGGGTCTCGTCGGCATCTTCACGTTGGTCGCGCTCGCGCATCGTGATTGGCCTTCGCTCGTCGCGCTCTGGAGCTCGACCGCCTTCGCTTTCGCCTACATCCGACACTCCCAGGACCGGCTCGTCTTTTCGCTGCCGCGGTTCCGGCGAAACACTGCCAAATCGATCCGGAATCCGGCATCGACCTCCGCTCGCGACGGAACAACTCGCACGCCGACATCCTCCGTCCGCCACACCGCCGGCCCCTCCTCGTCCGACGACATGGCCGAGGTCGACGCGCTCCTCGACAAGATCGGCCGCAGCGGACTCGACAGCCTCACCCCCAGCGAACACGCCCGCCTAGCCGCCGCGCAAGCCCGCCTGGCCAAGCGCTTCGAGCACCGCTCCTGAGCACTCCGGCACACACGGCGCAGGAGGTTGGTCTCCGCGAAAGTCACAAACCACCGGGCAACATCCACCAGGCGCGGCAGCCACCCTGCCACGCGACTCCGGGGGCGCCTCGACTCGACCTCCCCCGCCTTGATTGGACACCAACCGACACGCACGAAAAGCCGGTTGCTGCGCGTTATTTGGAATTATTCCAATTCCGACTTGCTAGTTGGAATGATTCCAGTTCTCTCCAGCTTTCCCCCTCCTTTCGTCCTTTTCACGTCATGCGCCCACCCACTTCCAATCACTCCGCAAACCTCGCCGAGCGCTTGGCCAACAGCGGTTTGCGCAACACGCCGCAGCGTGAGGTCATTTATCATGCCTTGCTCGCGAAGCGTGATCACCCCACCGCCGAAGAGGTGTATTCCCGGGTGCGACTCGAGTTGCCCTCCATCTCGCTCGCCACGGTTTACAACTGCCTCGAGACCCTCGTGCACTGCAACTTGGTGCGGCAGGTGAACTTCGAGCGCGGCCCCACCCGCTACTGCCCCAACTTGCGCCCCCATGCGCACTTCCATGACGAGGAAAGCGGCGCGACCTACGACATCGATCTACCCGAGGATCTTTTGGAACGGATCCGCGCGCTGCTTCCTCCCGGCTACTCGGCCAAGAGCATCGAGATCACCTTTCACGGTCAGATGCCCAAACCGCCCGCCTCCGCCTGATTCGGCGTTCCTTCCGATTTTTCCGACCTGTTCAACCTTTCACCTTAACCACACTCCATGTCCTCCACGCTCGAAATCCGCGCCCTCCACGTCGCCCTCGCTTCCTCGCCCGACAAGTCCATCGTCAAGGGCCTCGACCTGACGATCCGCACCGGCGAGGTGCACGCCATCATGGGGCCGAACGGCACCGGCAAATCCACCTTGTCGAAGGCCATCGCCGGCCATCCCGACTACGTCATCACCTCCGGTGACGTCCTTCTCGACGGCAAGTCGATCCTCGAGATGGAGCCCGACGAGCGCGCCCGCGCCGGTGTTTTCCTCGCCTTCCAATACCCGAGCGAGATCCCCGGCGTCTCCATCGCCAACTTCCTCCGCGCCGCCGTCCAGGCCCGCATGGCCGAGGGCGAGGAACTCGACGCCACCGCCTACTACAAGAAGCTCTACGCCAAGATGGACCTCCTCAAGATCGACCGGAAGTTCACCTCCCGCTCGGTCAACGAGGGCTTCTCCGGCGGCGAAAAGAAGCGCTGCGAAATCCTCCAGATGGCCATGCTCGAGCCGACCTTCGCCCTCATGGACGAAACCGACTCCGGCCTCGACATCGACGCCCTCAAGGTCGTCGCCGAAGGCGTCAACACCCTCAAGTCCGGCACCCTCGGCGTGCTCCTCATCACCCACTACCAGCGCCTTCTCAACCACATCGTCCCCGACTTCGTCCACGTCATGTATGACGGCCGCATCGTGAAGTCCGGCGACAAGAACCTCGCCATCGAGCTCGAGGCCAAGGGCTACGATTGGGTCAAACAGGAGTTCGCCTCCGCCACCGCCTGACGACGACGGACGCCCGCGTGAGCTGAAGATCGGAACCTGCTCCGAATTTCGGCCCCTCTCTCCCGACCCGTCTCCCGCACCGAGCGCCCGCCCCTCAACGTCAAACCTCACCCTCAACCTTTCGAAGAATCATGAAGCCTCCTTCCGACATCGACGTCCCGCCCGCGCCCGACGCCGAATCCTCCGTTGAAAACCCCGTCGCCGGGATCGACCAGGCCATCGGCGACTTCACCTACGACGTCAAATACGAGTTCGACGCCGGCAACGGCCTCAACGAGAACGTCATCCGCTACATCAGCGGCGTGAAGAAGGAGGCCGACTGGATCCTCGATTTTCGCCTCAAGGCCTACCAGACCTTCCTCGAAAAGCCGCTCCCCACCCACTGGGCGACCAAGGATCTCGAGAACATCAACTTCGACAAGATCCGCTACTACCTCGCGCAGGGACAGAAACCGAAGCGCACCTGGGACGAGGTCCCCGAGGACATCAAGAAGACCTTCGAGCGCCTCGGCATCCCCGAGCAGGAGCGCAAGTTCCTCGCCGGCGTCGAGGCCCAGTTCGACAGCGAGGCCGCGTATTCAAACGTCAAGGACATCGTCGCCAAGCAGGGCGTGATCTTCCTCAACTCCACCGAGGCCCTCCGCGAGCACCCGGAGATCTTTCGCAAGTGGTTCGGCAAGGTGATCCCCACCGGTGACAACAAGTTCTCCGCGCTGAACAGCGCCGTGTTCTCCGGCGGCTCCTTCATCTACGTGCCGCCGGGCGTGAAGGTCGCCATGCCGCTCCAGGCCTACTTCCGCATCAACGCGGAAAACTTCGGCCAGTTCGAGCGCACCCTCATCATCGCCGACGAGGGCTCCGAGGTCACCTACATGGAAGGCTGCACCGCGCCGAAGTTCTCCACCTCCACGCTGCACTCCGCCGTGGTCGAGCTCGTCGCGCTCAAGGGCGCGAAGATCCAATACATCACCGTCCAGAACTGGGCGCCCAACGTCTACAACCTCGTCACCAAGCGCGGCCTCGCGATGGAGGACGCCGAGATCAAGTGGATCGACTGCAACATCGGCAGCCGCCTCACCATGAAGTATCCCGGCGTCGTCCTGAAGGGTAAGCGCGCCCGCGGCGAAGTCGTCTCGATCGCCCTCGCCAACGACGGCCAGCACCAGGACACCGGCGCGAAGATGATCCACGCCGCCGACGACACCACCTCGCTCATCGTCTCCAAGTCGATCAGCGTCGGCCAGGGTCGCGCCACCTACCGCGGCGTCGTCCACATCCCGAAGCACTTGAAGGGTTGCAAAAACAACACCGAGTGCGACGCGCTGCTCATCAACACCAACAGCCGCACCGACACCTACCCGGCCATCGTCGTCCGCGGCGACAGCCACGCCGTGCAGCACGAGGCCTCCGTCTCCAAGGTCTCGGAAGACATGATCTTCTACATGCAGCAGCGCGGCCTCACCGAGGCGCAGGCGATGAGCCTCGCCGTCAACGGCTTCGTCAACGACCTCGTCCGCCAGTTCCCCATGGAATACTCGGTCGAGCTCAAGCGCCTCATCGATCTCGAGATGGAAGGATCGGTCGGCTGATTCCGCCGATCCGTCCATCCGGCCGAAATCCGGAACGTCCAAAGCCGAAACCCGTCACCGCGCGTCGCGCCTGCGCTTCGACTTGGACGCCGGCGGCCCCGACCGCCGCCGCCCCGGCCTTCGACCTCAGCCCACAAGACCTTCGAAACAAAACCCGCATGTCCGCCTCCGCACTTCCCGCTTCCCCCGCCCAATCCGGCCTCGATAGCACCCGGTTCGCCACCCACCTCTCCCAGCGCGCCTACCTGCCCGCCTGGTGGCTCGAGGCGAAGAAGGCCGCCTTCGAGCAGTTCAACGCCCTCCCGATGCCCTCGCGCACCGACGAGACCTGGCGTTTCTCCAATCTCAAGGGACTCGATCTCTCCGGCTTCTCCGTGCCCGAGGATCCCGCCTCGCAGATTCCGAACCACACCGCGTTCCCGCAGGTCGCCGAGCTCGTCTTCTCGAATCGCCAGCTCGTCGCCCGCAGCACCGTGCCCGCCGAGCTCGCCGCCAAGGGCGTGGTCTTCGCCCCGCTCGACGAGGCGCTCAAAACCCACGGCGATCTGATCCGGCAATATTTCCAAAAGCATCCGGCCAAGCTCGGCTCGGAAAAATTCGTCGCGCTCAACACCGCCTTCACCTCCTCCGGCGCCCTGCTCTACGTGCCCGCCGACGTCGAGATCGAGCTGCCTTTCGTCGTCCAGCACACGTTGACCGGCAACAACGTCGCCGCCTTCCCGCACACGATCGTCGTCCTCGGCCCGCGCGCCAAGGCCACGCTCGTCGAGTTCTTCATCTCCGGCGGCGCGCAGACCGAGCGCCAGCTCGCCTCCGGCGTGAACGACCTCCACGCCGCCGAAGGCGCGCAACTCACCTACGTCGGCGCCCAGCTCTGGAGCCGCGAGACCCTCGCCTTCCAGGTCAACAGCATCGCCGCCGAGCGCGACGCCCGCGTGATCTCGCTCAACCTTCACCTCGGCGGTCGCCAGGCGCGCCACGAATCCAACAGCCGCCTCCTCGGCCCCGGCGCGCACTCCGAGATGCTCGCGCTCACCGTCGCCGACGGTTCGCAGGAGTTCGACCAGCGCACGCTCCAGACCCACGTCGCGCCCAACACCACCTCGAATCTTCTCTACAAAAACGCGCTCCTCGAAACCGCGAAGACGATCTTCTCCGGCCTCATCATCGTCGAACCGGACGCGCAGAAGACCGACGCCTACCAGAAGAACCGCAACCTGATGCTCTCCGACGAGGCCGAGGCGCACAGCCTCCCCGGTCTCGAAATCCAGGCCAACGACGTGAAGTGCTCCCACGGCAGCACGAGCGCCCGCATCGACGCCGAGCAGGAGTTCTACCTCCAGGCCCGCGGCATCAATCCGACCGAGGCCCGTCGCCTTCTCGTCGCCGCCTTCTTCGAGGAAGTCCTCGAGAAGCTCGAAAACGAGGATCTCCACGGCGCGCTCACCGGCCTGATCGCCAATCAGTTCAAACGCTGAGCGACTCGCCGGCTCGCCTTTTCCAAAGGACGCACCCGTCGGGTGCGTCCTTTTTTGTTCGGGATATTTCAATGGAACCACGGCCCGCTTCTGTGGCGTAACGGCGGGGGCGCGCCCGCCGGGCCCGCCCTGCCCCGGTTGCAACTTTGGGGGCCAATGCTCCGAATCCGGCGAGGCCAACCCGCGCCCGTCCTACTCCTGCGGATACACGAGCACGCGATCATGCACGAGCAGCACGAGATCGTCGCGGCCGTCTCCCGTGATGTCGGCGACGATGGCTTCGCGCGGCTCCTGGCCGCCCCGGCCTCCGTCGTGGTGCGGATCTGCGTCGAACACCTTGAAATGCATGCGGCTCGTCCAGTCGCCGTGGGCGTCCCGTGAAAGCAGCTCGATCAGGTTGGCCCCAAGATCCGTGGCCACCAGATCGGTGCGGCCGTCCCCGTCGAAATCGCCCGCCGTCACGTAGGCGTGGCGCACGTCGGAAAGGTCGCTCACGTAGATGCCTTCCCCTTTCAGGGTGAAATCCGCCGCGCCTTCCGGCATCCACCAGAAGCGATCCTTGCCGAGCAACAGAAGCTCGCGTCGTCCCCTCGGACCGGCGAGCCGCAGCGCGCCGGTCACGTCAAGGCGTGCCACGGAGCGAAGATCGAGCGTCTCGGCGATCGCCTCGCCGGGTTTGCGGACGAGGAGATGAAGCTGGTTGTTTTTCCGGTCGTGAAGGATGACCCGGAGGGAGTCGTCCCCGGTGTCGCGCAAGGGCGGAAGCACGAAGCCCGTGGTGACCTCGGCGCCGGGATCGCGCGCGTCGAACTGCGCGACGGTCACCAGCTCGCCGTCCGGCGCGAGCCGCAGCGCGCGGATGAAGTTTTCCGCGCCGACGAGGAGTTCGGCGCGGCCGTCTCCGTCGACGTCCTCCGCGGCGAAGGGCGCGTTGGCCGCCTCGGCCCGGGCGAGCAGACCGGGCCGATAGAGCGGATTGTCCGCGGCGTCGGCGAGCGTGCCGTCGGGCTTTTGCAGATACACGCGCATGCCGACCGAAGGAACGGCGACCAGCACATCGGCCCGCCCGTCCTGATCGATGTCGTGCAGGAAGACCGCGCGCGGGTCGGTGCGCAGCCCGGCGAGCACGACCGAGGCGCCGCGCTGGAGCGCGCCGTCCCCGTCGCGCGTCCAAAGCGTGAGCTGGCGTTTGCCCTCCTCCTCCGCGACGACGGCGAGGCCGGGCCGAGTGGCGCCGGGGCTCGTCGGCTTCTCCGGGGCAAGGTCCCCGGCCGCGAAGGTGACGAGGCGGCCCGGGATGGGCAACGAACGCGCCGGAGTGGCGGTGCCGTCGGGATTGAGCGAAATGGAGGCGAGGGCGTTTTCCTTTCCGCTGAGCACGAGCAGATCGGCCGGCCGGTCGGCCTTCCATGCCAGCGCTCCGACGGCGCGGGCGTCGGTCAGCGAGGAAACACGACGCGGCACGGTGAATCCCCCGCCGGGTTGACGCAGATACACGAAGATTTGCGCGGTCTCGCCGAAGGCCGCCGCGAGGTCGGATGCGCCGTCGCCGTTGAAATCGCCCGTGGCGTAAAGCGCGGTGCTTCGCGCACCGGCGAGCGGCGCGAAAGCGCGGGGAGCAAGGCCGCCCCAAGGATCGTCCCCCGGCGCGCCGACGAGACGGGTGAACTCGAGTTGTCCGCCGCCGCTCAGCACGCTGACGAAAAGCGGTCCGTCGGGCGCCGCCTTGGCCAACGCGCCACCTTTTGCGCCGGAGCGGGCCCCGGGCTTTCCGGAGGCGGCGAGGAGCGTTTTCCCGGACATGGCCGACGGTTCTCCCAGCACGGGGACGAGCGGGCTGCGCGGAGTTTTCAGGCCGAAGGCGAGCTCGGGACCGAACTTGCCCGGGGCGACCTGGTGGCGAACTCGCAGGGCTTCGCGCTGGCCCGAGACAAGATACAGGAGATCCGGGCGGGAGTCGCCGTCGATGTCGCGCAACAGCAGGCCGTAGGCGCCGTCGTCGGCGAGCGGGATCTTTTCGTCGAGCACGAGGCCGAGATCGGGCCGCTGGAGAAAGACGGCGATCTCGCGTTGCCCGAGGATCACGAGATCGTCGAGGCCGTCCCCGTCGAGATCGGCCGCCGCGAGGCAGCCGAGGTATTTCACCGGAGCGGGCGCGGTGGCGTAGGTTTTCTCCTCCCACACGCCGTCCTCGCGGGAAAAACGGATCGTCAGCGGGGCGGGCTCGCCCGTGGCGGCGAGATCGGGCCGGCCGTCCCCGTCGAAGTCGCCCGCGACGAGATCGAAGAGATTTTGGCCGACGATGACGGTTTCACGTCGGAAACGCGCGTCCTCGAGCACCGGCTCCCAGCGGCCGGCCGCCCCGGCACCCCGCCGCCCCGGATTCGTCGTCTTTGCGTCCGACGCGGGGGAGGAGGGATCGCGTTGGAAAAGAAGCTCGAGCGCGGCGCGATCGTTGTTGATGAGCGCGAGATCGACGCGTCCGTCGCCGTCGAGGTCGCGCGCCAGGATCGCGCGCGTGTTCCAGTCGAGTTTCGTGATCTCGGGACCGGAAAACTGCGGCACGAAGCCGGGCGATTCGTCGGCGCGCAGCCCGCCCCCGCTTGCGGCGAGGGCGAGCGCGAGCAAGAGGCGACGAACGGCGGGAGGCGAACGCATCACTTGGCCGGAGCGGCGGGCGTGAAGGACTTGAAGTGAAAACCGTCCGCCTTCCGCTCACCGTGCGTGACAACGTAGGAGAGGTATTTGGCGAAGGTCTCGGTGCTCGGCGTGGCGGAAGCGTCGACGATCGGAGTTTCGCCGAGGCCGCGTTCGGACTGCGCCTTGACCGCGAGCGCGCAAATCGAGGCGAAGATGGTCGGCAGATCGGCGATCTGGATGCTGAAGGCGGAGGCGGGCACGTCGGCGAGCGCGGCACGCGTGTCGGCGCGCTCCCAGAAGGAGCCGTCGGGGGCGGGCTTGTTCATGCGTTGCAGCGCGGTCTCGAGCGGAGAAGCGGAACCGACCGAAACCAGCAGCCAGCCGTCCGCGATGGCGTAGGCGAAACCCTTCGGGGCGCCGGACATGCCGGAGGGCGGGGCGAAGACATGCAGCGTGCGTCCGAGATATTCGCGCTTTTGCAGCGGCCCTCCGTCGGGGCCGAGGAAGCGCGCCTTGAGAGTGTCCAACGTGCGCTCGAACGTCGCGGCGTCGGCGAGCGAGACGGCGAAAAACTGCTCCAGCTCGTCGTAGGGCGGAGGCTTGGTGGCGGACGAGCCGACCGGAGGCACGAGGCCGCCGATGATGTTGGGGCCGAAGTTGCCGATGAGGTCGCGCTTGAGGTCGATGTTCAGCTGACGATCGAAGGCCTTGACCTGCCCCATCGCCATGCCCGCGAGCATGGGGCTGATCCGGTCGAGCAACTGCTCGAGCCCGGCGTAGAGGTCGGGCACGGAGAAGTTTTGCGAGGAGACGTTGGCCCACGAGGCGGACACCCAATCGGGACGGGCGACCGGACCGTCGCGATAAGCGAGAAGATCAAGGACGCCGCGCGGCTCGCTGTAGGTCACGACGATGTCGCTGGCGCTGGAACCGTCGTCCGCGATGGCGCCGGTCGAGGAGACGACCCCGAGCGCGTCGAGACCGAGGGCCTTCAAGACGTTGAGGGGCTCGATTCCCATCGCGTTCGGACGTCGCGCGGGATCGGACGAATTCTCCACGCGCGCCACCAGGAGCGGATAAACCGACTGAAAATCGGCGAAGAAAACGTAGTCCGGCCGTCCGCCGGCGCGATCGACGACGGCGCGATAACGCGGAGCGGAGGAGAGCGAGGCGGACAACCCGCCGGCGGCCGCCGCGTCGAGCGCCCCCGTCACGAGCTCTCGCTTCGAGGCGAGGAAGGCGCGACCCTCGTGGATCGCCCAGACGACGGATTTCGTGTTCTCGGCCGCGGCCGCCTCCGCGCCATCCGCGGTCTTGGCTCCGAGGATATGCAGCGTGGCGCCGTTGTAGTCTTCCGTGGTCTCGACGCGGCGAGCGTCGTCCTGGTTCTCGGCGCGTTGGCGGGCGGCGAGCTCGCGGAGCTTCGCTTCATTTTCGCCGATCTCGAGAATGAGAAGCGCGTCGGCGTTGACACGGGATTGGGTGAACTGGAGCGAGGAAAGCGGAACGGTGAACAGGATGTCCCCGGTGACGAAATCGAGCAGTTCCTCCAGCGAGTGGCCCGTTTCGGCCTTCAGCTTTTCGAGCAGCTTGCGGTAGTCCGGATTTTCGCGAAGCGGAGCGAGAAACTTGCGGACCTCCTCGTCACCCCACGCGCGTCCGAGCGGCGAGGCGGCGAAGCGGGTTTTCAACGCGGGCAAATCCTCGACGGCGAAAACGAGCGCGGAGTCCCCGGGCACGAGACGATCAAGCGCGGGTTCGGCCGCCTGCAGGCCGGAAGCCAGGGCGAGGGAAATCGAGGCGAATGCGAGGCGGGAGCGGAGGCGTAGGGACGAGGACATGTTGGGGAAAAAGGCGGCGCACCCGAGGAAGTCTAGGCGCAAGACGAAGCACGAGACCGCGACGGCATCAGCGGGATTCCGACGAGGCGTCCGCAGGGGCATCCGACCTCGCCGCGGAGACCGGCCGGGGAGGCGAGTTGTAGCGAAACCCGGCGTTGGGGTTGCGCGGGTCGAAGGCGAAGGCGTCGCGGTTGCGGAGGAAGTTTTTCAGGACATCGGCCGGGATGGCGAAATTCAGCCCCTCCACGCCGATCGCCATCGCCTTCATGTTGTTCACGCCGACGACTTCGCCGCGAAGATTGAAGAGCGGACCGCCGGAGTTGCCCGGGTTGATCTGCGTGGTCGTCTGGATGTAGAGCTGACCGTCGACGAGGCGGTTGCGCGAAGACACGATGCCTTGGGATACGGTGCGATCGAGGCCGAGCGGGCTGCCGATCGCGAAGACGCCCTGCCCTTCCTCAAGACCGTGCGAATCGCCGATCGGCACGGTGGGAAACGCCTCGACGCCCTTCGCGTCCTCGATGCGGAGCAACGCGAGGTCGGCGCGGGGATCGGTGGCGACGATGCGGATGTTTTGATGACGAACCCGCTCCAACCCGCCGCCGCCTCGAACAAAACGGGTGACGCTCAGGTCGGTTTCGCCGGCGACGACGTGGTGATTGGTGACGACGTAACCGTCGGGATGGATGATGAAGCCCGAGCCCAAGCCGGTCGGCGACTGCACGAGCACGACGGCGCCGCCCACGCGCTCGACGTTGGCCTGCACCGGCAGAAGAGGGGGATTCACGACCGTGCGAAAGATCCGTCCGTCCAAGACCGCCTCGCGAATCTCGTCCGTCGACGCGACGACGGCCGTGATCCGATCAACCTCGTCGCGGGGAATGGAGATCACGGTGAAGCCCAGATCGACGATCACACGGTCGGGTTTTTCCGAGATGATCTCGGCCCGAAGCTGCGCGCCGCTTTTTAGGTCGATGACCTGCGCCCCGGCGCGGAGCCCGGCAGCCGAGAACGGCACGGCAAGCCAAACGGAAGCGGCGGCGACAAGGCGACGGACGGACATCGGGGAAATACCTGACGCCCGCCACGGTCCGAGGCAATCACGCGGGGCCGCCGGAGACCGATTTTCATGCGTCACGCGCGGGATCCGGGAAAAGGGACGCGGTCGGACCATAACAAACATGACGCGTCACCGCACGGGCACGGGGCCCGTCATTTCGAAGCCGAGGCCAGCGCCGCGGCGTAGGCGTGGATGCCGGCGGCGAGCGCTTCGGCGATGTCGGCCCGATAGGCCTCGGTCGCCAGCTTGCGCGCCTCGGCGTCGTTGGAGAGATAGCCGGCCTCGACGAGCACGGCCGGGCAATCCACGAGGCGGAGCACGGCGAAGCGGGCGCGTTTGTAACCGCGATCCTCGGACTTGAGCTTGCCGAGAAGCTCCCGGTGCATGTGCGCCCCCAGGACGGCGCTCCACTTGTCGTGACGGTTGCCCGTCTGCTCGATCTTGTCTTCGGCGGAGGACGACGAGGAGGAGGTGGAACGTTGGAAACGCGGCGTAAGGACGTAGGTCTCGGTGCCTTTGACGGCCGGGTTGTTCGCGACGGCGTTGAAGTGGATGCTGACGAAGAGGTCCGCGCCGGCCTTGTTCGCGATCTCCGCGCGCTCCGGGAGCGGAATGAAACGGTCGTCGCCGCGCGTGAGGATGACGCGCCAGCCGGAACCGGCCAGCAAACGCTCCAGCCGCTTGGCGACGTCGAGGGTGAACACCTTCTCGTCGAGTTTGGCGGTCTTGTTTCGTGTGCCGGTGTCGGATCCGCCGTGCCCGGGATCGAGGACGATGGTGCGCAACGGCCGCGCCGGGAGCTGCGCGGGGCGGAGGATCGGCGCGACGAAGCGTTCGAGATCGATGTCCGAAACGTAGAGCGTCGTTTTTCGGACCACGACGGCGTCGCCGAGGAAAACCCTCAACCCGTGGAGCGTCGCCTCGCGGGAATCGCCCTTGAGCACGATGCGTCCCGCGGAGGAAGTGAGCGTGAGCGTCTTCCGGTCGGGATCGAAGTCGGCCTTGTAGCCTAGCCGTGCAAACCAAGGTCGCGCGTCCACATAGGACACGCCGCCTATCTGAAGGCCGGTCGGAGTCGCACGGGCGGGCGGGCGATTGGCGGCGGCGACATCCACCGCGGCGGACGCGGACGGAACGGCGAGCCCAACCAAGAACGCCGCCATTCCGGCCAAGACCGCACCAAGCGACAAGGAGCGGACACATGTCATGTGACGGAAAAAAGCCGCGCCCCCGGATGACGGGGCGCGGCGGGAAACGGTCTCGGAGGCGAAGCTGGGCACGACGGCGGTCGCGCGGCGCGGGATCAATCCTGCTCCTCTTCGTGATCGGCCTTGCCGGAATCGTCGATCGCCTGCTCGTCGGCGTTGAGGGTGTATTTCCGCTTCCGCTTGTTGGCGGGATAGGGCGTGATCATCACGTTGATCTGCTTGCCCATGAGCCGCGGTTCGGCGTCCGGATGTCCCATGGTGGAAAGCTCGGCGAGGGCGCGCTTCATGACCTCGAAACCGATCTCGGTGTGCGCCATTTCACGACCGCGGAACTTGAGGCGCAGCTTCACCTTGTTGCCATGATCGAGGAACTCCTCGGCGTGACGGATCTTGGTGAGGAAATCGTTGTCGGCGATGCGGGGGGTGAGCTCGACCTCCTTGAGCTTGCTCGCCGTGGCCTTGGCGTGGCTGCTCTTCTTTTGCTCCTCGTAGATGTATTTGCCGAAGTCCATGATGCGGCACACCGGCGGGTTGGCGCTGGCCGACATCTCGACGAGGTCGAGGTTGAACTGGCGCGCGAGGGCGAGCGCGCGGTCGGTCGCCATAATGCCGAGCTGCTTGCCTTCGGGGGAGATCACGCGGATCTCGGGAACGCGGATCTTGTCGTTGCGCCGGATATGCGCGAAGGGGTCGTTGTTACGACGTTGGTAGTGCTGGTTGGGGCGACGAGCGCCACCGCCGTAGGGTGCTGAGAGGGCCATCAATTATGCTTGGGTGCGGTTGCTAAAACTCTGGCAGAAACGCCGAGCGCAAAGGGAAAGACAACTGGAAAAGGGAGCCGGGGGGCCGGGGTTTTCCCGGATGAGCCGGTCGGAGACCGACGAGGCCGGGCCAAGTCAGACGGAAAAGCTCTCCCCACAGGAACAGGAAGCCTTGGCGTTGGGGTTGGTGAACTTGAAGCCTCCGGCGATCAGGGCGGAGGAGTAGTCGATATGCGTGCCCTTGAGGTAGAGCGCGGTCTTGGGGTCGACCAAAACCTTCACTCCCGCGGTCTCAACGAGAATGTCGCCCCGCTTGGCCTCCGACGTGAACCGGAGCTTGTAGCTCAGGCCGTTGCACCCACCGCCGGCGATCGCGACGCGGAGGTAATCGCCTTGCTTTTCGCGGGCGATGAGCGCGGCCACCTTGCGGCCGGCGGCCTCGGTCAGGCGAACCAAGCGTTCGTCGCCCAAGCGCGGCGCCACCGGGTCGGCGGACGAGCCGCCGGCCGGAGCCGGAACGGAAGAGGAAACGGGAGATGTGGCGACGGATTCCATCAAGCGGGAAAGGACAGCATGGCGCTCAATCGGAGGCGCGCAAGCGGGCGCGCCGATCCGCCAACATCCGGGCGAGCCGGACCGCGTTGGAAAAGCTGGCCGCGGAGGCGATCCCTTTCCCCGCGATGTCGAAACCCGTCCCGTGGTCCGGACTCGTTCGCACCCAGGGCAGGCCGAGGGTGATGTTCACCGCCCGGTCGAACTCAAGGGTCTTCAACGGCGCCAGTCCCTGGTCGTGGTAAAGCGCCACCACGGCGTCAAACTCTCCGCGTAGTTGTCGACCAAATACGGTGTCGCCGGGCAGCGCGCGCGACAGGCCGGGATGCGCCGCGCGCAGGCGGTCGAGGATCGGGTCGATCGAGTCGCGTTCCTCCGTGCCCAGCAGGCCCTCCTCGCCGGCGTGGGGATTCAAGCCGCAGACCGCGATGCGCGCCTCCGCGCCGTGCGCCGCGCAGAGCTCCGCCGCCGCCTCGACCGCACGCCGCAGCACGGGCTCGGTCAACGCGCCCGGCACCGCGGCGAAGGGAATGTGCCAGGTCGCGAGCACCACGCGCAGGCGTCCGCCGGCGAAAGCCATCACCGGCTCGCCGCCCCACTCCGCCGCGAAGAACTCCGTCTGTCCGGGAAAACTCCAGCCCACGCGCACCATCCGGCCCTTGGCCACCGGGCCGGTGACCACGCCCGCCACCCTGCCCTCGCGCGCCGCCGCCGCCGCCGATCGGAGGGCCGTGTCGGCCACGCGCGCGCCGACTTCGGTCGGGTTTCCCGGCGTCGCCTCGAAATCCGCGTCGCCGACGGGGCGTGCCTCGAACAGTCCGGCCCTGGGCAAAGCGGTCAGCCACCGCGCGGGACCGTGGATCTCGACCGCGGCGACCTCCGCGTCCGAGGCCTGCGCGAGCCAGCCGGCGATGACCTCCGGTCCCACGCCCGCGGGATCGCCGCAGGTAAACGCAAGTCTTGGCCCGACGACGTGCATATTACTCGGACACGCCGCCCGCCTTTTCGGCGCCCACCGCCGCGGCGAAGCGGGGCACGCGCGCGAAGCCGCGTTTCCCCTCGGAGAAGAAGGCCAGGAAACGTTTCGCCTCCTCGGAGACGAAGGCGCCGCTCGCCAGGGATTCGGCCGCCTTCCGGCGGAGATCGCCGTGCTGGAAATACACCGCGCGAAACGCCTCCTTCAGCTCGCGGATCGTCTCGCGTGGAAAGCCGCGGCGTTTCAGCCCGACGAGGTTCAGGCCGCTCACTTCGTCGCGCTCCGCCACGATCGTGAAGGGCGCGAGGTCACGCGTGATTCGCGCCAGACCACCGAGCATCACGCCCTCGCCGATGCGCACGAACTGGTGCACCGCCGCCCCGCCGCCGAGGAAACTGAAATCGCCCACGCTCACGTGCCCCGCGAGCATGACGTTGTTGGCCAGCACCACGTCGTCGCCGATCACGCAATCGTGCCCGGCGTGCGAACCCGCCATGAAGAAACAACGCGCGCCGACGACGGTCGCCCGCCCCTCGTAGATGGAGCGGTTGATCGTCACGTTTTCGCGGATCACCGTCCCCTCGCCCACCCGCACGAAAGTCGGCGTGCACCGGTCGAACTTCAGATACTGCGGGTCGCCGCCCACCACCGCGCCGGGATGAACGACGACGCGGTCGCCGAGCACGGCATGGCGCGTCACGACGGCGTGCGCCATGATTTCGCAGTCGGCGCCGAGCTGCGCGCCCGGTTCGATGGTGGCGGTCGGATGGATCATTGAGTCGGCCAAGCTCGCCGGTGGCGCGGCCGGTTTCAAGCTCGCCCGCGCAACGGGTTTCCGGTCGGCCGGGCCACACGGCACGTCATAACAACTCCCCCTGCACGCCGCCCGGCCGGGGCAGGCCGAACAGCGCGCCGTGGCGCTCCGCCCAGTCGTCGAGTTTCGCCAGGTAGGCCTGCGGATCGTAGGCCGCCTCGGGATTGGCGGGATCGAAGGCCGAGACCGGCCGGGCGCGCGCCCAGTCGGCCGTCTTCCCCTTCGATTTCGGCACGAGGTAGTAGCTCACGCGTTCGCCCATGCGCGGCCGCGGCGACATCTGCAGCGCCGCCTCCGCCGCCGCGCGACGCGGCTTGCCGCCCTCGGCGATCATGCGCTCGTAGGCGTCGGGATTCATGCTCAGGGCCTCCGTCTTCGCCAGCTCCGTCACGGGCAAATCGCGCGCGGCGATGGCGCGGCGCAGTTCCTCCAGGCGCGTGCGCGGCGACTCGGTCTCGAGCCCGAGCAGGAAACGGATCAGGTGGCCGGTGAGTTTCTTCAGGAAGGGCTCGATGCCGCGCGAACGCAGCGCGCTGCCCTTGAGGACCACGCGGTCGCCGTCGCGCAGCGCGTAGTTCTTGGCCTTGTAGCACCACATCGCCTCGTAGCTGCCGTCGTGTTCGAGCTCGATGCCGGCAGGCAGGATCTTCGACACCTTCTCAAGCAGAACCTCGGGCGCGGCGTAGTGCTTTTCCGACGACAGGTAGATGCCGTCCGTGTCGGCCTCGAGGATCGTGCAACCCTCGGCGGCGAAAGCGTCGATCAGCTGCTGCAACAACTCGCGCCCGCGGCGCGTCACCTCGGCGGCCAGTTCGCCGTCGCCGAAGCGCGCGCCGGAGAAACCGAGGTAGCCGTAGAAGGAGTTGATAAGGATCTTGAAGCTCGCCTGCCGCGCCTGCGCCTCGGCGCGCTCGTCCGCGGTCGGCGCCGAGCGCGCGAGCTGCTTGTATTTCAGGCGATACTCCCGCAACTCGCGTAGCAATGGAATGAATACGCCGAGTGTGTCGTTTTTCGGATTCCGCCCGAGCAGGAGCAGCAGGCTCGGATAAAGCGAGGCCACGTCGAAGTGCAGCACGTGGCGGTAGACGCCCTCGCGGAAGCTGCGCGTGTAGCCGCCCTCGAAGGGCGCCACCTCGGGCGGCACGGGGCAGGCCTGGCGCGCGTGGTAGTAGTGCTCGAGGAAGAGCAGGTCGATCTTGCCGGTGTTGCCGCGGAGCGTCGCCTCCTGGAGCAGGATCGGGAAGGTTTTCACCTGCTCGAAATAGGTCGGCAGCAACACGTCGGACACGCCGGCCGTCTCGCGCAGGTCGTCGCCGAGATAGGCGAGGAAGCGCTCGCGGTCGGTGCGGAAAGTCGCGGCGATCTCGTCGCCCGCGAGGTAGGTGCGATCGTCGTCGTCGCCGGTCACGCCGAAATACACCGCGACCTCCTTCAGCCCGTAGCCGGTGAGCTCGCGTGCGGTGATGTCGTGCAACTGCACGAGGAGGTAGGTGTCGACCACGGTGCGTCCGGGCAGGTCGCAGCGCGGGAAATCCACCCAGCGCTCCGCGACCTTCAGGCGGCTGTTGCGGAACTTCGCCTTCTGCCCGAAGCGGCCCCAGGCGCAGGGGACCTTGTGGCGCTTCGCGCGGAGGCGCAGGAAATCGAGGTCGAACTTGAAGATGTTGTGCCCCTCGAGCGTGTCGGGATCGAGTTCGGCCAGCGCGACGTTGAGCTGTTCGAGCAACGTCTTCTCCGCCTCGTCGGTCTCCTCGGCGAGAACGAGGAAGCGATTCTCGCCGCCGCAGCGCAGACCGATCGCGAGCACGCGATCCTCGGGTTTGCTCGCGTCGCTGAAACCGCCGTCGCCGGAGCCGGTCTCGATGTCGAGCTGGCAACGCCGCAGCCGCGTGAAGGGCAGCTCGGCGAAGAGCCGGCGGCGCGATTGCAGGAGATACTGGCTTTCGAGCGGACGAACGACGTCGAGGCCCTTCGCGCCCGCCGCCTTGGCGGCGGCGAACCAGGCGTCAAAGCGCGCGAGCGTTTCGCCATGGATCAGCTCGGTGAAAAAACCCTCGCCCTTCAGCGTCTCGATCTCGACGCCTTCGCCGACGGGGAAGGCGCCGCCCACAAGCCAGGCGAAAGGACGCAGCGTCTCGACGCGCGTTTCGCGTCCTCCCCCGGCGGTCTCGACCGCCGTATGCACGCGGCCCTCGTCATCAACCCAAAGACCGCAGAGGGCGCCGGACATGGGAACGCGTCAGAACGAGAGCTTCGTGTAGACCGCGAAGATCGCGACGAAGGCGAGCGCGAGCACGACGGTCATGAACACCGGAGCCTTCTCGCGCTTGCGAAAGCCGATGCCGGCCAAAGCCGAGAGGCCCAGCCAGCACACAATCTTCACGATCACCCAAGGCGCGAACTGGTTGCCGTAAACTTTGGAGAGCAGCCCGAAGCCGGCGATCAGCGCGACCAGCGAGGCGATGCCGGTGATCATCATCACCTTCTTGCGCTTCTCCGCCGGAGCCGCGAACGCGTAGAAAGTGTAGCCCGTCAGAACGAGCACGGAGAAAACGTGGAGGATGTAGTAGACGGTAGGGCTCATGTGAAAATGACGTCCCTACCAAAGCCGCCCCCGGTCCCGCCGCGAGCGCCATTTTCGGCGCCTCGCCGCACCCTCCGTTGCCCCTTCCCCCGCCGGGCGCCCGGCCATCGGGCCGGGCCTTCATCGAACAAAGAAAATTAGTGACACTCCGCCTGCGCCGTATGCTCAAAGGCCTCTAACCTTTTTAAGTTAAGGTGGGAACAGCCGTGCGCTTGTTAGCCTTCCGATTTACGGCCTGGCTGCGCGCGCCCGGTTTGGAAGCTCCCGATTTGATGCAAAGGCAAAGAGCGTAAAAAGAGCACCTCGAACGCCGCCGAGTGTCACCGAAAACGGTAGGTCGCACATCGACTCCGTCAACCCCTTCGGGTCGTCTCGCGGTCAGTTTTTCCGCGGAACTTTTTTCCGCGCCAAACCGCGCAAGGACCATGCGGCGAGCAAACCGTTCGCGATCGCGGCGATAGCCGGATTGGCCCGCGCCAGCGCGAGAACAACACCGCCAAGCGCGAGCGCCAGAACGATCCAGTCGAGCACGCGTCGCGCGCCCGATTTTATCTGAAAAACCGCCAATGTCGCCCACACGGCGATCCCGACCGTCAACGACGCGAACACGAACCGTCCCGAGTTGGAGAGAGCGGCGGCATCCTCCCTGCGCGCCAACAGGACCGCGAGCAGCCAGAACAGGATCTGGTTGAAAAACACGAAGCCCGTGCTCAACGCGGCGATCAGCGCGGAATTGACCGGGAATTGCCCGTTCGCGTCCACCGGCACGCGCGCGGCGAGCGCGCAGCCCGAACAACAGTAGACCGCGCGCCCCGGCGTCGCGCGCATGACGGAGAACGGCAGACCGCAATGTTCGCAGACGACCTTCACGGTTCGACGCCTCGCGTTGTCGCCGGACACGAACGGCGTCTAGTTGTCATCATCCTCGTCTCCCTCGTCGCCCAAGTCGTCGCCATCCGCGTCATCGGCTTGATCGTCGCTTTTTCCGCCGAGGATCGCGGTGTCGAGGTGTTGAATGATCAACTCCTGGATCGTGCCGAGGAAGACATAGCACATGTAGGGCTTTTGCAGCGGCTCGGGCAGTTCCTCGAGCTCGATGCCGCCGCTCTCGAGTTGTTCGTCCTCGAGCGCCGCGAGATCGTGGCGGCGCAGGCGAAGGCGCAGTGCGGAGCAGGCTCGCACGATGGTCTCGGCGTTGTCCTCGTCGAAGGCGACGACGCCGTTGATGAAAAAGTCGCTGTTGAAAAGCCCCATCAACGCGCGGAGCTCCTCCTGCTGCCCCTGGAGCAGCTCGGCCTTCCACTCGTCGCGGAAATCCGCGTCGATGTCGTCGAGCGTGAGCGGCGCGGCGATCTGCGCCTCGAGCACGTCGCTCGACGCCTTCATGAGATCGAGCAGCGGGGCCACCACGCTCAGGCTGAGCTTCACCTCAATGCGCTTCATCGGACTCGAGGATGGCCGTCAGGTGCCATTGTTGAAGCGCGAAGGCGTAGAGCTCGGCCTGCTCGCGAAGACCGGACCACACGACGGAGCGGCCCTGCTCGTGCACCTCGAGCATGTGTTTGCGCGCCAAAGGCTCGGAGAAGCCGAAAACCTTGCGGAACACGAGCACGACGTAGCTCATGGTGTTGACCGGATCGTTCAACACCACGACACGCCACGGTCCCTGCGGGGCGAGCGCGGTCCCGGTCTGTTCGACCTCGGACGGCGCCACCAGCGGACGGGTGCCGGCGAGGCGCGGCTCGGCCGCGCGCATCGTGGGAGTGGACAACGCGAACGGCATCAGGCGGCGGCCCCCTGCGCGGCGGCGCGCACGAGCTCGGCGAGTTGAGCCTCGGCCTCGGCGACCGCGATCTTCCGGACGTCCTTGGACGCGCGCGGCTTCACCTCGACGACGCCGTCCTTCAATCCCTTGCCTCCGATCACGACACGCAACGGGATGCCGATCAGGTCGGCGTCCTTGAACTTCACGCCCGGACGCTCCTCGCGGTCGTCGAGCAACACATCCGCGCCCGCGGCCTCGGCGGCGGCGGCGAGTTTCTCCGCCATCGCGACCGCCTCGGGCAGCTTCGGGTCGAGCAGGCAGATGAGCACCTGGAACGGCGCGACGGCCCAGGGCCAGACAATGCCGTCGGCGTCGTGGCTCTGCTCGATGATCGCCTGGAGCGTGCGGCTCACGCCGATGCCGTAGCAGCCCATCACCATCGGGTGCGACTGCTTCTGGTCGTCGGTGTAGACTGCGCCGAATTTCTCGGAGTATTTCGTGCCGAGCTTGAAGATGTGGCCGACCTCGATGCCGCGGCGCACCTGCAGCGGCTGGCCGGAGATCGGACAGGGCTCGCCCGGGCGCACGCGGCGGAAGTCGCCGAACTTCGTGATCGCGAGGTCGCGGGTCACGTTGACGTTGCGCAGGTGGAAGCCGTCCTCGTTCGCGCCGGTCACGCCGTTGCCGACGAGGCGGATGGCGTGGTCGGCGAAGACGCCGGCAAGCGCGGAAGGATTTTTGATCGTGCCCTTGACCGCGCCGAGGGAGCCGGGCTTCGCGCCGAGCACGGGCTCGATCTCCTCGGGCGTGGCCGGACGGAAGAGCGTGAAGCCGAGCGCGCCGAGCTTGGCCTCCTCGAGCTCGTCGTTGCCGCGGAGGACAACGAGGAAGGGCTTGCCGTCGCCGATGTAGACGAGGGTTTTGAACTGCTTGTCTCCGGAAACCGAATACGGAGCGGCCTCGAGCTGCGCGATGGTGACGACGCCCGGCGTGGCGAACTTCTCCACCTCGCCCTCGGGCGCGGCGTCGGCGAGATCCTTCGACACGAGCGCGCTGGTGGCCTTCTCGCGGTTCGCGGCGTAGCCGGCGTCGGAATAGATCACATCGTCGTCGCCGACCTCGGCCGGCACCATGAACTCGTGCGAATAGCTGCCGCCCATCACGCCGGTGTCGGCCTCGACCGCGATGGCCTTCACGCCGATGCGTTTGAAGAAGGCCTCGTAGGCGTCCTTCATGGCGAGGTAGCTCTTGATCGCGCCCTCGTCGTCGGCGTCGAACGAGTAGGCGTCCATCATTACGAATTCGCGGGCACGCATCAGGCCGTAGCGCGGGCGAATCTCGTTACGGAACTTGGTCGCGATCTGATAAAAGTTTTTTGGAAGGTCGCGGTAGCTCGTGATCTCCTGCTTCACGAGGGGCGTGACGATCTCCTCGTGCGTGGGGCCGAGCACGAATTCGGGCTCCTTTGAGCGCCCTTTGCCCGCACCGGCGTGGTCGGCGCGGAACATGATCTCGCGGGCGGCGGCCCAGCGCGGGCCCTGCTCCCAAAGCTCGGCGGGGTGCACGTGGGGCATCCACAGCTCGATCGCGCCGGCACGGCCGTGGGCGGGTTGGTCGCGCTCCAGCTCCTCGCGGCAGATCCGCGAGATTTTCTGCATGACGCGCAGTCCCAGCGGCATGAAGGTGTAGAGACCGCCGCTCAGCTTGCGGACGAGGCCCGCGCGAACGAGCAGCTTGTGCGAGGCGATCTCGGCGTCGGCCGGGCTTTCCTTGAGCGTCGGGATGAAAAATTGGGACCAGCGTTTCATGCGGTAAACCGGGCTACCAAACCGGCGCTCCCCGGGCCCGCAATCGTAAACCCCGCGCCCGTTTCCCGAGGCTTCCGCCGCGCCGCTTCCGGCTCGTCATCTGGCGCCGAACCTTGGACATTGGCCGTTTCCTCAGATGTCCGCCGCCGTCCGCAAGCCCTGGCCCATGCGCTGGATCGTCGCCTCGATCCTGCTCTTCATCGTGCCTTACACCTACGTGAACCTGAAGTTCCGCAAACCGAACAAGGCCTTCGAGCCCTACGCGGACATGAAGGCGCAGGCCAACGTGAAGCGCCTGCTCGACGCCGGCTACACGCGGGTGGCGATCCGCGCCGAACGCCCCCACCCGCCTCTTTCCGCGCGGCAGCTTCTTCCCGAGGCCGGCCTGCTCGCGGTCGTCGAATCCGCGCCCGGGGGACTCCCTCCGCCGCTCGACACCACCTTGGTCGAGGCGCCCCGGCTGCCCGCCGGTTACGCCGATCTTCTCGCCCCCGCCGAACTCGCCGCCACCGCGGCGGCCCGGCTGCAGTTCACAGCGCACATCGAAAGCGACCGCGAACAACTCGCCGGCGCCGACGTATATGTCCGCGACGACACCATCGTGATCGCCCCGACCTTCGAGCCCGTGCCCGGCGACCTCCAATCACGCGCCCGCGCCGACGTCGTGCTGCTTACCCTTCCCGCCGGAGTTCTCGCCCCCGGAGCGCACACCGTGACGCTCGCCGGTGCGCGCGATTCCCTGCGCTGGACCATGATGGTGCGTTGACGCGCCCGCCCGCTTGTCCGACAAGCGACACCACAAGCGACACCGCTTCCTAGCACGCACCAACTAATGAGCGCATCCGCCTCCGGCCCCGCCTCGCCTTCATCCGCGCCCACGCCCGTCGCCGCCCCCCTCGCCGCGACCGCCACGCCGATCATCAAACCGACCGATCTGCGCGGCATCCTGCGCTACGTGCCGCGCTTTCAGGGGCAGATCTTCGTGCTCGCCCTCGACGGCGTCATCGTCGCCGACGAAAACTTCGGCAACCTCCTCGTCGACATCGCCGTCCTGCGCTCGCTCGACATCAAGGTCGTGCTCGTCCACGGCATCGGCCGGCAGCTTTCGGAGCTTTCCCAACAACGGGGCATACCGATCTCCAACGTCGACGGTGCCGGGGTCACCGACGCCGCCACGCTCGATCTCGCCATTCGCGCCGCCGCCCGCGTCTCGCACCTGATTCTCGAAGGACTCACGCAAAACAGCCTGAAGTGCGCCATCACCAACGCCGTCCGCGCCCTTCCCCTCGGCATCATCAAGGGCGTCGAACACCAGTTCACCGGCCGCGTCGACCGCGTCGACAAGGACTTCCTGATGCACCTCATCGAGCACGACATCGTGCCCATCATCCAGCCGATCGGTTACGGACCGGAGGGGCATTCCTACCGGATCAACTCCGATCTGCTCGCTGCCGAGGTCGGCGAAGCCCTCGGCGCGTCGAAAGTCATCTACCTCAGCCCGCTTCCCGGCCTGGAGATCAACGGCGAAATCAAACGCGACCTCCCCGTCGAACGGCTGCGCGCCGTGCTCAAGGACAATCCCGCCTCGATCGCCCCGGTCGCCTTCAGCAAGGCGCAGAACGCGGTGCGTGCCCTCGAGACCGGCGTCGCCCGCGTGCATCTCGTCGACGGCCGCATTTTCGACGGGCTGATCAACGAGATTTTCTCCAACGAGGGCGTCGGCACGCTCATCTACGCGAACGACTACCAGCAGATCCGCCAGGCCCGCCGCGCCGACGTTCGCATGATCTACAACCTCACCCGCGCCGCCGTCAGGCGCGAGGAGCTCCTCTACCGCACCCAGGCCACGATCGAGAAGAACATCGACCAGTTCTACGTCTTCGAGATCGACGAAAACATCATCGCCTGCGTCACCCTCGCCTTTTACCCGGACAAGCCGCAGCTGGCCGAGGTCGGTTCGCTCTACGTCCTGCCGTTCTATCAGAATCGCGGCATCGGACGTAAGCTCATCGAATACGCCTGTCTCCGCGCCAAGGAGAAAGGCGCGACCCAGGTCCTCGCGCTCTCCACCCAAAGCTACAGCTTCTTCACCTCGGTGATGAACTTCGAGGAAGCGACCACCGCCGTCCTTCCCGAAGCCCGACTCAAGGCTTACGCCGAAAGCGGCCGAAACCCGAAGGTCTTGATCAAGACCCTGTAGAGCAAGGCGGCGTCGCCGCCTGTCCCGAAGGCCGAAGAACCGGAAGACGGAAGGCCGGATAATTCCGCCCTCCGATCTCACGACGACGCTCCAGGCGCGCCACCGGCAATCCCCGATGCGCCTAAGCCAAGGACCGCGCGGAAATTGCCCTTGCGGGTCACTTTCGCCGCTCCCTACCGTCGCCGCCTACGCGTTGCGACACCACCGCGGCGCACCTTCCAAACATGATCGTCACCACCGCGCAGCTCTTCAAACACGCCTATGGCAAATACGCCGTCGGCGCCTACAACATCAACAACGCCGAGCAGGCCATGGGCCTCTTCCGCGGCGCCATCGAATCGCAGGCTCCCTTCATCATCCAAATCTCGAAGGGCGCGCGTAATTACACCGACAAGCGCATGCTCGAGGCGATCATCCGCGCCGCCGGCGACATCTTCCCCGAGGCCATCTTCGCCGTCCACCTCGATCACGGCGACGAACAGACCTGCTACGACTGCATCGATTCCGGCTTCTTCAGCTCCGTGATGATCGACGCCTCGCACGATCCCTTCGAGAAGAACGTCGAGATCACCAAGCGCGTCGTCGAGCGCGCCCACGCCAAGGGTATCTCCGTCGAGGCCGAACTCGGCATGCTCGGCGGCGTCGAGGAGGACATCAAGGTCGAGGACGGCCACGCCACCCTCACCGATCCGGACGAGGCCGAGCAGTTCGTGAAGCTCACCGGCTGCGACTCCCTCGCCTGCGCCATCGGCACCTCGCACGGCGCCTTCAAGTTCAAGGGCAAGCAGTCCCTCCACTTCGACGTGCTCGAGAAGATCAAGACCCGCCTGCCCGGCTTCCCGCTCGTCATGCACGGCTCCTCCTCCGTCCCGCAGGACGAGGTCGCCCGCATCAACGCCGCCGGCGGCAACATCGCCGACTCCTCCGGCGTCGACGTGAAGGAATACCTCCCCGCCGCCAAGCTCGGCGTCACCAAGATCAACATCGACACCGACGGCCGCCTCGTCTGGACCCGCGTGCACCGCGAATACTTCCGCGACAAGCCCGCCGAGTTCGACTTCCGCGCCCCGGGCAAGATCTTCATCGCCGAATACGCGAAGTTCATCGCCTCGCGCAACCAGCTGCTCGGCTCCGCCGGCCAGCTCGAGGATCTCCGCAAGAGCCTCGGCAAGTAAACCGGCTCACGTCTTCCGGCGTTTCCTTTCCACGAAACGCGCCCCCAATCCGGGGCGCGTTTTTTCATGCCCTCCCACCGGGAACCGGGACGGTCCACACCATCGGTGAAGTGCGTTGGACAGCGTCCGGCGCATTTCAAATGATGTGATGAAATACACCGACCTGCGCGACGCCCTCGCTGATCGCGGCATCAGTGCGGAGGATGTCAGCTCGGCCTACGATGCGGCGCAGAACTACGAGGAGTTCGACGCGCTTATGCGTGGTCCACGTGCCGAGCGTGTTGACGGTGGTGATATACTCTCCGGCGATGGCGATTTTCTTGAACGACTACCACAAGCAGCGCGTGGAGCGGCAGGCGGCAATCGACTCGGCGCGGCCGGCCAGGTCGCCGAAGGAGCTCGCCGAATTGCAGAAGCGCGTGCTCGCGCAGATGGCGCGCGACAAGGCAGCCCAGCAGAAACGCGAGCGGTAAAGGCCGCGGAGTCCGCCGCGCTCCGGGAGTGGGCGGAAGCCAATGGGCTGATGCTGGACCGCGCCCAGTTTGAGCGCGACTGGAAGGAGCAGGGAGAGCAAGGAGGCGCCGAGCATGAGGTGGTTGTCGTTGGCGACCGAGTGCTGAAGCGGAATGCCAATGGGGATATCGTGCTGTTTTACCACACGTCGTTCACCGAATACTTTGAACGGCTGGCGATGCACAACGCGCTGTTCCCATCCACGGCCTACACCCTGGAGGGGTTTACCGAGACGGAGAGCGGGCTTGTGGCGCCGGTGGTTTCCCAGGCGGCAAGAGTCGGGAGCCCGGCTCCTCGTCATCTGGTCGAGGACCATATGGCCAAGCTGGGATTCGCACGGACCGAGGGCGATGATTACCGAAACGCCCAGGGCATCCTCGTTCAGGATCTACACGACGGCAACGCCAAGGTGGACGACGATACCGGCGAGATCTACTTCATCGACCCGGTGCTCTACTTCCAGCCGCCGCCGGCCCGCGTCACCACTGCCGGTGAACGAGCGGCCGACGCGGCGAACACGATGGCCTTGGCCGAGCGCCTGCGCGCGCGCGGCGTGAACATGGTTCGTGTGGCCCAGATCATGGGGCGCCCCAGCGCGACGGGCGCGCAATACACGCCGCGGCTTATCGCCGTGGCGCTGGATGACGCCGCGTTCAATTCCCTCACCGGGTTCGTTACCGCCGGAGAAGCCCACTGGGTGTCTCCTCGCTTGCGCCCGAATTACCGCAAAACGGCGCGAAGGTGGCCGGCTTGGTCGATCGTCGGGACCGCTGGACGCGCACCGTGTTGGCGCGTGGCGATGCTCGAGGCGGCCCCGCGGTCTCGCCCTTCTCTTACCTCACAGGAACAGGCCTCTGCTCCATTTGAAACACCCCGGCCGCCCTCCGAAACCGGCTCGGTTCGCGGAGCTCCCAGACCGAACACTTCGGCTCGGAATCCCGGCAAAAACAAAGGCGCCGGCTCGACAATCGAGCCGGCGCACGTCGGAAAACTTGAAAGCGACCGCAACGGAGGCCGAAAGCCTCGCCGCCCCCTCAGGGCGCGGGCGCGGCTTCCGCGTCGATGACCGGCGCGTTCGTCTCCGAAATCGCGCGACGCACGGTCGCCAACGCGACGGTATGGCGGTAATTGGCCTCGAGGCGGTTCAGCTGCGCCTCCGTGAGCGCCACGCGCGCCTGTAACACGTCGAGCTGGGTCGCCGCACCGTTGCGATAACGCACGTCCGCGAGACGGAGCGCCTCCGTCGCCTGCTCGACCACCTTCCCGGCGGCTTCGGCGAGCTCGGCCGCTTCCTGAAGCGAGGACAAGGCGCGCCGGACCTCGACCTCGATCGCGAGCATCTGCTCGGAAAGGCTGAGACGCGCCTGGTTGAGCTGGGCCCGGGCCTGCGCCACGCGACCGCGGGTGCGCGCTCCGTCGAAGATCGCCCAGCTTCCGGTGATGCCGGCGGTCCAGCCGTCCTCGGTGTCCGAAAAGGAGTTCGAACCCGACTGCTTCCGCCCCTCGTAACCGGCCGTCACGGCCAGCTCCGGAAGATAGGCGGAACGGGCGACGCTCACGCCTGCCTCGCGGGCGCGTTCGAGCTGCTCGAGGCGAAGCAACTCCGGACGCTTCGCCCTGGCCGCGGCGAGGGCGGATTCGAGATCGTAGCTCACGGGCTCGTAGGACAACTCGCCCTCGAACTCGGGCACCTTTTGCAGATCGGCGCCGAAGCCGCCGCGGTAACCGATCACGCGGCGCAGTTCGTCGATCGCGATGCGAAACGCGTTGCGGGCGTTGATCAGGGCGGGTTGGGCGTTCGCGAGGGCGACCTCGGCGGTCAACACCTCGAACTGCGAAACGCTGCCGGCCTCGAAACGGTTTTTCACCGTCTGGAGCTGTTCACGCAGAAGCTCGACGCTCTGCTCCTGCACCTCGATGCGCTCACGGGCGAGAAGGACGTCCGCGAAGCGCGTGCGCACCTGGAGCAAAACATCGTCGACCACCGCCTGTATCTCGAGGGCGGCCGCCTCGCGCACCGTCTTGGCCGCGTCGAGGGCCGCCTTCACCCCGCCGCCGCTGTAGATCAACTGTCGGACGTAGACGCCGACGGTCCAATCCTGGTAACCGCGCCCGCCGCCGGGGGAGACGAAGTCCTTGTCGTCGCGCGTGTAGGAGCCCGACAGGGAAACGTTCGGCAAGGCGTCGGCGCGGACCTCGACGATGAGTCCCTCCTGCTCGCGCAGCCGCTCGCGCGCCTGCCGGATGGCGTAGTTGTTTTCGAGGGCGAAACGCAGCGCCTGGTCGAGCGTGAGCGTCTCGGGCACGGACGGCGCCGAGGGCTCGACCGGAGCGGCCGGTTCGCGCTTCAGCGCCTCGGCGGGCGCCATCGGGCCGACGAGCGGCAACTCGACGGCGGACAAGGACGCGGCGGACGCGGCGATCAGAAGTGCGGCGGCTACGGGAGTTTTGTGCATGAGCGAGAATCGAATGTGGTTAGACACGGGTCGGCGACACGGATGCGTCGGAGTCGGACGCGGGAAGCGCGTCCTTGGAGTGGTCCTTGGCGATGAGCATGTAGAGCGAGGGCACGACGAAGAGAGTGAAAATCGAGCCGATCGCCATTCCGCCGACAAGAACCAGGCCGATGGAGTTGCGGGCCTCGGCGCCGGGACCGCTCACCAGCGTGAGCGGGAAATGCCCCGCGACGGTCGCGGCCGATGTCATGAGCACCGGACGCAGACGGGTGAGCGTCGCCTCGCGAACCGCGGCCAGCTTGGCGTGCCCCTGTTCCTGGAGCACGTTGGCGAATTCCACGATGAGGATGCCGTTCTTGGCCACGAGACCGACCAGCGTGACGAGGCCGACCTGCGAGTAGATGTTGAGCGTGGTGGTCCACCCCTCGGTGAGGCCGAAATAAAACCCCGGCACGGGCGGCGCCTTGAGCGCGGTGAACACGAGCGCGCCGAACATCGCGAGCGGCACGGAGCCGAGCAGGATGATGAAGGGATCGCGGAACGAGTTGAATTGCGCCGCGAGCACGAGGAAGATCAACACCAGCGCGAGCCCCATGGCGGGCAGGAACTTGCCGCCTTCCTGGCGAAGCTGACGCGACTGCCCCGCGTAATCGATGCGCGTGCCGGCGGGCAGAATGCGGTCGGCCGCCTCTTCGAGCACCTTCAGGCCGGCATCGATCGACTGCGCGACTCCGGAGATCTTGATCGCGTTGAGCTGGTTGAAGCGGTTGAGGCTGCGCGCCTCGGCCGTGCGAGTGACAGTGGCAAAGGTCGAGAGCGGCACGAGTTTGCCCTCCGGGCCGCGCACGTAGATGTCGTCCAGCTGCTCGGGATTCAGACGGCCGGCGCGCTCGATCTGGGGGATGACCTTGTAGCTGCGTCCCGAAATGTTGAAGCGGTTGACGTAGCCGCCTCCGAGCGCGGCGCCGAGATCGGCGCCCACGTCCTGCAGGCTGATTCCGAGCGCGGCGGCCTTGTCGCGATCGATCACGACCTCGGCCTTGGCCTGGTCGAACTTGATGTCCGCGTCCATGAACATGAACTGCCCGCTCTTCATCGCCTCCTGCATGATCTGCTGGGCGAGCTCGAGCAGCTCCTGATGCTCCTGGGTGCCGGAGACGACGAACTCCACCGGAAGCTGCCCGGCGCTCGGCAGGGGATCCGGCAGGAAGGCCGGGTGCATGACGCCGGTGATGGCGGCGAGCCCCGCGTCCACCTCGGGTTTGATCTCGAAGACGGAACGGTCGCGCTGGTCCCAGGGCTTGGTCAGCATGCCGCCGAAGCCGAAGGTCGGGGTGGTGAGCTGAAACACCTGTTCGCGCTCGGGCACGTTCATGAAGACCTCGGTGGCCTTGCTCGAATAGAACGTGGCCTGCTCGAGCGTCGCGTTCGGCGGAGGGATGACGACGCCGAAGATGACGCCCTGGTCCTCGTTGGGCGCGAGCTCGTTCGGCGACGCCAGATACATCGGCACCGTGAGAAGCGAGAGCACGATCCAGACGCCGTAGACGAAGGGACGCGAGGCCAGCGTCGCGTCGAGCAGACGCGAGTAGCGGTTGCGCAGCGCGTTGAAACGATTGGTGACCCAACCGGCGAAGCCGCGCGTATCCTCGTCCTTCCGGAGGATGCGCGAGCCGAGCATCGGCGAAAGCGTGAGCGCCACGACACCGGAGATGCCGACCGCGCCCGCGAGAGTGAAGGCAAACTCCCGGAACAAGGCGCCGGTGAGCCCTCCCTGGAACCCGATCGGGGCGTAGACCGCCACGAGGGTGATCGTCATCGCGATGACGGGGCCCACGAGTTCGCGCGCGCCGATGATCGCGGCGTCAAAGGCCGAACGTCCCTCGTGCAGGTGGCGCTCGATGTTCTCCACCACGACGATCGCGTCGTCGACCACGAGACCGACGGAGAGCACGATGGCGAGAAGCGTGAGCAGGTTGAGCGAGAACCCCAGAAGCTGCATGAGGAACACGGCGCCAATCAGGGAGACCGGAATCGCGACCAGGGGCACCAGCGCGGAACGGACCGAGCCGAGGAAGAGGAAGATGACGATACCGACGATGATGATCGTCTCGACGAGCGTGTTACGCACCTCGTGGATCGCGTTCTCGATGTAGCTGGTCGAGTCGTAGGCGATGTGCGCCTTCATCCCGGCGGGCAACTGCTCGGAGATGACGGCCATCGCCTCCCGCACGCCGGCGATGACCTCGAGGGAGTTGGCGTTGGGCATCACCCACACGCCCATGAACACGGCCTTCTCGCCGGAGAAACGGACGTCCTCCTCGTAGCTCTCCGCGCCGAGGACGACGTCGGCGATGTCGCCCAGACGGACGATGGTGTCGCCCTCGTGCTTGACCGGAAGCTGGCGAAACTCCTCGGCGGTGCGGAGGTCGGTGTTGGCCGTGAGGTTGAGCTGCACAAGCCCGCCCTTCGTGGTGCCGACGGCGGAAAGGTAGTTGTTCTCCGCGAGCCGGGAGCGGACCTCGGCCGGCGAGAGATTGTAGGCGGCGAGCCGTTCGGGTTTGAGCCAGGCGCGGATCGCGAAGGTCTGTCCGCCGAGAATGTCGGCGCGCTGCACGCCCGGGAGCGTGGAAAGGCGCGGCTGGACGATGCGGATGAGGTAGTCGTTAACCTGATTTTCCGCGAGGATGTCGGAGCTGAAGCTCAGATACATCGCCGCGACCTGGGCGTCGGCCGGCTCGATGTTGATGATCGGCACCTCGGCCTCCGGCGGCAGATCGCCGCGCACCTGGTCGACCTTGGAGCCGATCTCGGCGAGGGCCTTGTTGGCGTCGTAATTCAGCTTCAGGATGACCGAGATCGTCGACAGCCCCTGCGCCGAGGTGGACTCCATGTAGTCGATGCCGTCGGCCGAGGCGATGACACGCTCGAGAGGCGTCGTGATGAAGCCGCGGACAAGCTCGGCGCTGGCGCCGATGTAGCTCGTGGTGACCTTGATGGTCGCGCGTTCGAGGCGCGGATACTGGCGAACGCTGAGCGAGCTGATCGCCTGGAAACCGCCGATGATGATGAGCAGGTTGACCACGATGGCCAACACCGGGCGGCGAATGAAGATGTCGGTGAATTTCATGCGGTGAACGCGCGGAAGCGCGGCGCGAAAAGATGGGATGGGTGCGAAACAAGACCGCCCGTGCCGCGGGCGCCCCGACCGGCGGGGCCACCCGGGAACGGCGCGCGACGACGGTCAGGTGTTCCTGGGCTTGGGAGTCAGGGAGGCCTCGGGCTGCATCTCGTCGTCGAGGCTGATCGGGGCGTTGTTCATGAGTTTGAAGGCGCCGGCGCTGACCACGCGCGTGCCGGGAGCGAGGCCGTCAACGACCACGATGAAGTCGCCGCGAGCCTCCCCGAGACGAACGAACTGCTGGCGGGCGAAGGTCTTTCCGTCCTTCTCCTCGACGACGTAGACGGAATCGCCGAAGGGCGCATGGAGCACCGCGGTGGCGGGGATGACCACGACCTTGCGCTTGTCGGGGCGCACGAGCGTGACCTCCGCGAACATGCCCGGCCGGAGTTTTTCGGCGGGATTGGCCAGGGTGCCCTGCACGCGGACGTTGCGGGTGACGACGTCGACCTCCGGGTTGATGGCGGTGACCTTGCCCTCGAAGGTTTCCTCGAGCCCGTCGATCTTCACGCGCAGAGCCTGCCCGACCTCGATGGAAGCGATCCGCTGCTGCGGCAGGGTGAAATCGACGAAGATCGGGTCGAGCGACTGGAGCGGGATCACCGGGGCGCCGGCGGCCAGGGTCTGACCGAGGTTGACCGTGCGAATGCCGACGCGTCCCGAGAAGGGGGCGCGAATCGTTTTCTTGGCGAGGACCGCCTTGACGTTCGCGACCTCGGCGGCGGCGGCCTTGGCGGAGGCGTCCTTCGCGTCAAATTCCGCCTGGGAGATCGTGTTCTGCTCGAGAAGCGTCTTGGAGCGCTCCAACTCGACCCGGGCGAGCTTCAGATTCGCCTCGGCGGCCGCCAGCTGGGCCTCCTCCACCGAGGTGTCGAGGCGAACCAGAACGGCGCCCTGCTCCACCGCGGCCCCGTTCTCGACCTCGATCTTCACGACCGTGCCGCCGACCTCGGCGGCGAGGGTGACGCCCTGGACGGCATCAAGCGAGCCGACGGCCCGGAGAGTCTCCTCCCACTCCTGCTCCTGAACCACCACGGAGGAGACGACGGTCGGAGGCATGCCCATCGCCTCGCCGGCCTTGGCATAGGCCTGCAAGGACATGATTTGCAAGAATTTGATGCCCACGATCGGGCCGAGGATCATCGCGAGGATGATGCCGGTGATGCCTAGTTTTTTTAACATGACAGCAAGGGTGTCGAATTTTTGTAGTGAAAAATGGATACAGTCCGTCGTCAGCCGGCGGCCACGCGACCGGACGAGCCCGGATGGGGGGCGGCGACGGGAAACGCCTCGATCGCGCGGGCGGCGATCTTGCCGAGCAGTCGCACCATCGTGCGGCGCTCCGGCTCCGAGAGCACCTCCATCAACACCGCGATCCGGCGGAAATGCTCGGGCAGTATCTTGGTCAAAAAGGAAAGCCCGCTCGGCGTGAGCTCCACGTAGAGCTGGCGACGATCGCTCGGATCTGGCCGACGTGTCACCATCCCGTCCCGCTCCAAGGTGTCGATCAATCCGGTCATGGTCGCCCGGGTGACACCGGACTGCTCCGCCAATTGGGCGGGGGTCAGCGCGGAAGGAGAACCGCAGCCCCGGTGGTAAAGCAGCATCAACACCGTGAAGCGCCCTTGGCTGAGACCCGCGGCCTGAAAGTGCTCCTCCGTGACCCGAAACGCCTCGTCGCCGGAACGCAGCAAATGCAAAAAAACCTCGCAGGCAGAAGGATCCAGTCCGGGAAAATGCTGCGCCTCCTCGAGCAGGCATTCGTAACGCGGCAGATCTCTTAGCAGGAGGAGCGGCATATGATCGTGACCAAGATGATTGTAAGGGGGCTAACAGTTAGGCCCCTAATCTCGCTGGCAAGCGCGCTTCGCGAAAAATTCCTGGAAAAACCCAACGCCTCCCGCGCGGATCCTCCGCCCCGCTCCGTCCGACGTGTCAGTTCGTGGCCGGGGCGGTGGTGGACTCCGAAGAGTCGACGGATGGAGCCGGAAACCAGCGGGCCAAGAGACCGCTCGCGGCGGGATCTCCGGGCACCTTGCGAAGGATCTCATTGAGAAGCATGCGCGCCTCGGTGTCGCGTCCGGCCTCGTGAAACCGGGTGGCGAGCGCCACGACATGCTGGATGCGCACGCGATCGGCGCTGAGGTAGGTGCGAACGGCGCCCTGGATCGCGGCAATGTCGTCTCCCTCGGCATGGAGTTCGAGTTCGCGCCGGCCGAGCGGCTCCTCCTGCGAGGGTGCCCATTCCGGCCGGGCCTTGCGCATCTCGCGAAACAGCACGAGGGCGGCCGCTCGCCCCTCCTCCGCGCCGAGGCGGTCCACCTCGGCGAAGAAAGCCTCCGGCGTGGCGAACGCGGCGACGGCCGCGACAACCGGGCGGGCGGCCTCCTCGGCGGCCCGGCGTTCCGCAATCTCCGCATCCAAGGCCGCCGCGGTCTCGGCGATGTAGCGACTGGTTGGATACACGCCTTGGGCGAAGGTCAGGATCTGGCGGGCGGTGTCGATCCGTCCGTTTTTGCGCAAGGTCTCCACGCACTGCCGGTAGACGCCCATCGGCAACTGCCGGGCGCGGATGTAGTCGGTCAGGCTGGACTGCGCGCCGTCGGCGGGATCGGCGGCCGCGGCCACGAGGTATTGGAAAAGGTCGAGGAGGTTCGCCCGGGCGGAAACCCCGTCTGGCAGAAGGGTTCGAAGGTCGGCGATCTGGCGCGTGGCCTCGGCCCAGCGGCGGCCGGAGATAAGAACCTGCAGCCGGGTCGCGGCCAGGCGGGGATCGCGCATCCCTCGTTCGGCGGCCGCGGCGAGAAGAATTTCCAGCTCCTCGGGGCGGTTGATCTCGGCCAACGGCTCCGCCGCCAGCACGAAGTTCGCCTCGATGCCGCCGAAGCGGAAAATGTAGTCCTCGAGGATCGCCCGCCCTTCCCTCTCCAGGCCCGCGAGCAGGTGCTGTATCAGGCTGAAGACATAGACGCGGGGATCCGCCGGCGCGCCGGCGCGAAGCTCGGCGAGAATCTTGACCATGTCGTCGGGACGCTCCGCCTCGCGATAGGCTCGCGCGAGCAGGCGCAACGCCTGGGGCGAACGCGAGGAACGGGCGATCCAGCCCTCGGCGAAAGCGACCGCCTCGGGAAAACGGCCCGCCTGCAGGAGCGCGAGCAGACGGAGCTCGGAAAGCGTGTCGTCGTCGACCGCCCCGGCCTCCTGTTCGGCGAACGACAGGGCGTCGTCGCTTCGCTTCTCGGCCAGCAACGCGCGAACCCGCTGCTCGACCAGCCAGCGACGGTCGGCGTCGGAGTGGCGGGCCGGATCGTGCAACGCGAGGGCGCGATCACAGATCGTGACGACCAGCTCGTGGTCGTCGCCGGCGGCGGCGACCTCCATCGCGGACTGCAGGTAGGCGCGTCCTGGCCAGCCGTGATCCAACCCTTGGAGCAGCGTTTCCTGCGCCTTGGCCCGAACCCGGTAGGCCAGGAATATCTGGGCGAGCTTGAGCCTCGCGGTGAGATCCCGCGGATAGCGGTCGAGCCCGAGACGCAGACTCATGAGAGCGCGGTTCCATTGCTGGGCCTCCAGGGCGTCCAGCCCCTCGGCGATCATCGCCTTGCCCTGGAGCTCGCGAACCTCGCGACGTTTCTCCGCGCTGAGCGGATACAACAGGACGTCGCTGTAGCGGACGAAATTGTAGGCGCGCTGCTCCTGCTTCCACCAGTAGTAGCCGGCGCCGCAAAAGTAGCCGACCAAGCCCGCCGCCGCCGCGAGGATCGCCACGCCCCGAAGACTGACCGCCAGGCCCTTTCCGCGTCCGCTCTTCCGGCGATAGACGCCGACAAGGCCGAAATACCACCGACCGGGAGTGGTGTTCGACGCCCCCCATTGGAGTTTGATATGAGGGAAACGAGCCATCGCCGGAGGAAGTCGAAACGGGTGAAAGGTTGAAACGGGTCAGGCGGAGGCCGCCGCGGCGCCGCGCACCTTCGCGCCACGCACCGACTCCGCGATGTTTTCGGGCTGGGTCTCGGCCTCGCCCCGCGCCTGGTTGAAGCGCATGGACACGGTCTTCGAGACGCCGCGCTCCTCCATCGTCACGCCGTAGATCGAGTGCGCGGCGGCGACCGTGCGCTTGTTGTGCGTGATGATGATGAACTGCGACTCGTGGACGAACTTCTTCAGGAGATCCGTGAAGCGTCCGATGTTCGATTCGTCGAGCGGCGCGTCGAGTTCGTCGAGCAAGCAGAAGGGCGAGGGCTTCACCATGTAGAGCGCGAAGAGCAACGCGACCGCGGTGAGCGTCTTCTGTCCGCCGGAGAGCAGCGTGATGCTCTTGAGCTTCGTGCCCGGCGGCTGCGCGGTGATCTCGATGCCGGACTCGAGCACGTCGTCGGTGGCGATGAGCTCGAGATTGGCCACACCGCCGCCGAAGAGGGTCTGGAAGGTGTAGATGAAGTTCTTTTTGATCTGCTCGAAGGTGATCTGGAACTGCTCCATCGACGTGCGGTTGATGTCGTCGATGGTCTTCACGAGGTCCGCCTTCGCGGAGGTGAGGTCGTCGCTCTGCCCTTTGAGGAAGTCGTAGCGCTGCTTGAGCTCGGCGTATTCCTCGATCGCTCCCGTATTCACCGCGCCCATACCGGCGAGACGCGCGCGCAGGGCGTCGATCTCGGTCTTGATGGCGGTCCAATCGGCGGACTCGGCGACCTTCACGAGATCCTCCTCGGTCGGATCGGGTTTGGGGCCCTTCTTTTTGCGGCGACGGGCGGTGGTCGGCTGGGCTGCGGCCGGGGCGGAGCCGTCGGCGGGCGCCTCGCCCTCGACGGAGGGGGCGGGTTCCGTCGCGACGGAGGAGGTCGGGGCGGCGGCCTCCCCGCCCTCCTCGTCCTCGTCGAGGTCGAGATCCTTCAGGTCCGGCGGATCGTCGTCGGCGCGATACAGGAGTCCGCGCCAGTCGTAGCTGCCGACGGGCAACTGGAATTCGCGCTGCACGTCCTCGGCGATGAACTGGACGCGGCTCTGGGTCTGCGCGAGCTCGACCTCGCAACGGCTGAGGTCGGCGGCGCTCTTTTCGGCGTCGGTGCGGATGCCGTCCTGGGAGTTCTCGACGCTGTTGATCGCGTTTTCGACCTCGGCGAGCTCGGCGCGGATCTGCTCCACCTGCTGCATCGCGACGACGAGGGTCTCGGCGATCTGCGCGGCGCGGGCGCGCTGGGCGTCGGCCTCCTGCTCGAGGGCTGCGGTCTGGTCGGTCCAGGTCTCGATCTCCTGCTGGCGCTGCACGAGGATCTCGGCGATCTGCGCGCGGCGACGCTGCATGTCGGCGAGACCGCGGTCGAGGACCTCGACCTTTTGGCGGCGCTCCGCGAGTTCGAGGCGGGCCTGGGCGAGGTTTTCGCGCTTCTCGTCGCGCTCGGCGCGCTGGGCGGCGATCAACGTCTCCAGTTCGTTGATACGGACTCGTCCCGCCTCCACGGCCTGCTCGGCCTCGGCGAGTTGCTCGCGGGCCTTCTCGAAGCGCGTCTGCGTCTCGTGGCGCGCGGCGTCGAGGGCTTCGAGTTCGCGGCTCATGCGTTCGACGCGATTCGCGACCTCTTCGACGGCGCGCTGGGCGTTGCGTTCCTCCTGCTGGACGGCGGCCAGGTTTTGCGTCGCCTCGAGCACCTCGGCGCGCTTGTCCTCGAGGTTCTGTTCGGCCTCGGCGAGGCGGGCCTGGAGCGCGTCGATGACCTGGCGCTGGGCGTCGTGCGCGGCCTGATCGTCGGCGAGCGCCTTGGCGGTGTCGCGCAATTCGATCTCGCGCTGCACGAGGCTGCCGGCTCCGCCGGACTTCTTGCGGAACCCGCCGTAAACGACGCCGCGGGCGTCGACGAGCTCGCCCTTGGCCGTGGCGACGGCCAGGAATCGAAAGTCGGGATTGGCGCGCCAGAAATCCAGGAACGCACCGAGGTCGTCGGCGAGGTAGCAGGACCGCAGCAGGGCGATCGCGGGATGCGTCTCGTCGGCAAACTCGAGCGCCTCGACCGCGGAGCGGAGTCCGGGAGGAAGCGCGACGGATTCGGGAGCGGGGGCGCCGGGCGGATTGACCTGAAGCGCGGCGCTGCCGATCTGCTGGGATTCGAGCTCGGCGAGGATGCGCCGGGCGATGTCGATATCCGCGACCACCACGGCCTCGCTGGCCGAGCCGAGCAGGGCTTCGAGCGCGCGAGCCCACTCGGCGCGCGGACGCAACCCGTCGGCGAGAGGCCGGGGTTTGAAGCCGGAGGCAGGGGGCGTGGAGCCGGAAACCTGAGACGGATCGGAGGCGGCGGCGCCGTCCGCCGAACCATCGGTCCGGGCTGCGTCGGTGGAAGCTGGAGCGGCGGGCGTTGCGGTGGCGAAAAGGTGGTTGAAGCGGCCTTGAAGAATCGCCTTCGCGCCCTCGCCGAAGCCTTCGAACTTCTCGGCGAGCTGTTGGAGGAGCTTCAGGCGGGCGGTGCGCTGGGCGAGGCTTCGATCGATCTCCTGGAGTTTCTTCTGCGCTTCGCGAAACTCCTTCGTGATCTCGCCGATCCGGGTTTGAATCTCCTGCGTCTCGGATTGGGCGCGGGCCTTGGCGACCTGCGCCTCCTCGACGCGGGCGGCGACCTCGGAAAGCTGCGCGGCGGCCTCGGACTGCTGCACGCGCACGGCCTCGACCTCGGCGGCGAGCGATTCGTGGCGCTGGGCGGAGGTCTTCTGGTCGACCTCGTAGCTGGTGGTGTCGGTGCGGAGGCGGGCGACGTTGCTCTCGAACTGGAGCAACTGGAACTTCACCTGCGAAATCTCCTGCTCGTGCTTTTGCAGCTCGGCCTCGAGGACGCCCAGCTCGCGGTTGCGATCCTGGAAAACGGCGTCGGAGCCGCCGAGGAGGGTGAGCTGCTGCTCCTTGTCCTGCGCCCCGGCGTCGACCTGCGACTCGAGTTCGCGAAGCTGCATCTCGAGTTCGGCGAGATTGTCCTGGGAGGAGGCGAGGCGCTCGGCGAGTCCGCTGCGTTTGATCTGGGCGAGATTGGCCGCGTTTTCGGCCTGCTCCTTTTCGGAACGGAGGTCGAAAACGGCCTGCTGGGCCTCCTGGACGCGCTGGTTCAGACGCGTGCGCAACGCCTTCTTCTCCTCGAGCGCGGACTGCTGCTGCTGAAGGTGCGCTCGACGGGTCTCGGCGGCGGCACGGAGCTTGATGACCTGCTCCTCGAGAACGGCGAGTTGCGCGGCCAACGTGGCGTGGTTGTAGCCGTGATGCGCGAGGGCGAGGTGGCGAAGACGCCAGGTGAGCTTCTTGTAGCGAAGGGCCTTCGATGCCTGGCGGCGGAGCGAACCGATCTGGCGGCCGACCTCGGTGATGACGTCGGCGACGCGCGTGAGGTTGGTGTCGGTCAGGGCGAGCTTTTGCAGGGCCTCTTTGCGCTGCGCCTTATACTTCGTGATGCCGGCGGCTTCCTCGAACACGGCCCGGCGCTCCTCGGGCTTGGAGGACAGGATCTGGTCGATCTGGCCCTGCGCCATGATCGAGTAGCTGGTCCGGCCGATGCCGGTGTCCATGAAGAGTTTCTGGATGTCCTTCAGGCGGCAGGGCTGGCCGTTGAAGAAATACTCGCCGCCACCGTCCCGGTAGACGCGACGCATGATCTCGATCTCGTGAAATTCGCTGCCGAGCTGCTTTTCGCAGTCGGTCAACAATAGCGAAACCTCGCACATCTGGGCCGGCTTACGGGTGTCCGCGCCCTCGAAAATGACGTCCTGCATCTTGCCGCCGCGAAGAGCCTTGGCGGACTGCTCGCCCAACACCCAACGAATGGAGTCGGCGACGTTGGACTTGCCGCAGCCGTTCGGGCCCACGATGGCGGTGACGCCGGGTTCAAAGCGCAGGGTTGTCGGATCGGCGAAAGATTTGAAACCGTGGAGCTTGAGCGCTTTGAGATGCATGCGGCGACGGGCGGACGGATATTAGGAAGGGGAACTGGCGAATAAGCGGTAGAGAGAAGGGGGCGCGGGGCGTCCGGTGCAAGCCCGGGGATTCGTCCCGACACAACCGGCGAAAAGTCAGGGGCGGACGCGCGGTGGAAGCCCGATTGATCAGTCGTTCCGACTTCCCCCTCCCACCGGTGGAGGAGAACACGAAAACCGGGACGCGCACCGAGGCGCACAGCCCTCCCGGACGCGACCGACCACGAGGGACACGTTCAGCTCACGCTCGGATAGCTGCCCAGCCACTTCACCAACGGACAGAAGGCGCGAAGCTCGGCGACGGCCTCCTTCATCGCCGGATCGTCGTAATGGCCGGCGACGTCGATGAAGAACAGGTAATCCCAAGCCCGGCGCTTGCTCGGACGTGACTCGACCTTCGAGAGATTCAGACCGCGAGACCCAAAAGGCGTGAGCATCTTCATCAAGGCGCCGGAGTGCGCCGCGGCGGACTCGCCGAGCGAGATCACGAAGCTGGTCATGTCGCGGCCGCCGCCGACTGGGCCGGAGGCCTTTTTGCCGATCACGAAAAAGCGTGTGGTGTTGTCGTTCCGGTCCTGGATGTTCCGCGCGACCACGGGCACGCCACGCGCCTGCGCCGCGAGTTCGGCGGCGATGGCGGCCGCGCCGGGCTCCGTGTTGGCGATCTCGACCGCCTTCGCGGTGCTCGCCGTCTCGATGAGCTGCGCGTGCGGCAGGTGGCGTTGCAGCCAGGCCCGGCACTGCGCGAGCGCCTGATCCTTCGAGTAAACTTTCTCGATGCGCTCCAACGGCGTGGCCGAGATCAGCGCGTGGTTGATCTCGAGGTAAATCTGCGCGACGGCCTTGAGCTCGCTCTCGACGAAGCCGTCCAGCGCCTCGCGCACCGAGCCCTCGGTCGAGTTTTCGATCGGGATGATGCCGTAGTCGGCCTCGCCCTTCTCCACCGCGGTGAAGATGTCGCCAATCGTGGCGATGGGCGTGTAGTCCACGCTCGCGCCGAATTTCTTGATCGCGGCGGCGTGCGTGTAGGTCGCCTCGGGACCGAGGTAGGCGATCTGCAAGGGCTTCTCCAAGGCGATCGCCGCGGACATGATCTCGCGGTAGATCGCCTTCAGCGCCTCGGGCTTGATCGGGCCCTCGCTGAGCGAGGTGACCTTGCGGAAAACGGCGTCCTCGCGCTCGGGCACGTAGATCTGGCCGCCGCTGCTGCGCTTCAGCCGGCCGATCTCGGCGGCGAGTTTCAGGCGCTCGTTGAGCAGGCGCACGATCTCCCGGTCGTGGGCGTCAATCTGTTCGCGAATGGGCTGGAGCGGGTCGGCGGCGGACATGCGGGGAAAATCAGGCGGCGGGCTCGTTCTTCTTTTCGTCGTCCGACGAAGCGGACTCGGCGACCTCGGAGGGGGACTCCGGCGCGGCGGTGGATTCGGGCTCGACCGAGACATCCGCCGACGGCGCGGCGTCGGCCGGCGCGTCGCCCTCGATGCTCTCCTCGACCGTCGCCTCGGACTCGGCGTGTTCGGCACCTTCGACATGTTCGATCTCGACCGGCTCGAGCGACGGCGACTCGCCCTCGCCCTCCTCGAGCGGCAGGCCCATCTCGGCGTCGGCCGGCGGCGTGACGTTCGCGGCGCGATTGAGCCACTCGTCGATCTGGCGCGGCGAAAGCACGTCGGAGGCGGGCAACTCCATCAGCGACTTCACGCCGACGAATTCGAGGAACTTGTCCGTCGTGCCGTATTGGAGCGGACGTCCGGGCAGGTCGGCGCGGCCGACGATGTAGACGAGCTCGCGCTCCATCAGCTTCGCAAGACCGGCGTCGGCGGACACGCCGCGGATCGCCTCGATCTCGGATCGCGTGACCGGCTGGCGGTAGGCCACGACGGCGAGCGTCTCGAGCGCGGACTGGCTCAGCTTCACCGGCGGCGGCTCGTCGCGCTGGATGCGGATCCACTTCGCGAAACGCGGATGCGTGACGAGGCGGTAACCCTGCGCGCCGTCGATCAGCAGGTAGATGTCGTTCTGCGCCTTCAACTCCTCGGCGAGCTGATCCATCGCCTCGCGAATCTGCGCGGCGGTGACGAGCGAAGGCACGTCGACGTAAAGTTCGTCGTCCACCGGCGCGAGACCGAAGGGATTCGTTTCCTCGGCGGTGGTGGCGAGCTGTTCCGTTTCACCCTCCCCGGCAACGGGGGCCGATTCCCCTGCGCCATCGGCGGGCGACTGCGTCTCGACGGCGTCCGAAGCGGAGTCGACCGGGGCGGAATCGGGGCTCCCGGCGGCGGCTTCGGCGGGAGCGTCGGCCGCGATGGACTCGGCCGACGCCTCCTCGCCTTCGGTGTCCTCGGAAGCCGGCCGAGCCTGCGCCTGGTCGTGATAGCGCGTGAAGATGGCCTGGATGTCTTTGATCGTAAGCGGCTGGCTCGACGAAAAAAGCAGGGCCTTGAGCACCAATTTGAGATTGAACGCCATTGCGGGGAAAAGGCGGAGCAAACCGCCCGCCCTACCCTGCGCGCAATCCCGAATTCCGCGCGGCGCGGAGCTCGTTTTTCCGGTTCAGTTCGCCCGGTCGGCCTCCACTATCTCAACCGCCTCGCCGACGTGACGCCAACGGAGGTTCCAGCCGGCTACGGTCATGCCGTAGACCCGCCCCGCGTCGGCGGCCTGATAGGCTGGCTGCAGATCGAGCGCGAGCAACTGCCGCGCGAGGGTCAGCACCTCCACGGGCAGCTTCGCCGCGATGGCGTCGGGAATGAGAATCCGCTCCGGCAAACGCGCCGCCGGCGCCGCGCCCGCCCAGTCTGCGCGCGCCTCGGGCTTCGCCTCGCAGTAAGGCAGGTAGGGCTTGATGTCGTAGACCGGCGTGCCGTCCACGCAATCGATGCCTTCGACGCGCAGCGCCCCCGGCGCCGCGGCGAGCAGGCGCACCAGCGAGAGCCCGAGACCGTTGGGGCGCAGGGGCGAGCGCGACGCGAAGACGCCGACGCGCTCGTTGCCGCCAAGGCGCGGCGGACGCACCGTCGCGGCGCCATCCCACGGCGGGTTTTTGTGGAACCCGGTCACGAGCCAGAGGTGCGAAAAGGCCTCGATGCCGCGCACGAAATCCGGCGAGGCGAACTCGGGCAGAAACTCCACCCTCCCCTCCGCCGCCGGCACGAGCCCCGACTGCCGCGGCACGCCAAATTTTTCCGCGAAAGGCGTGCGAAGGACGGCGACGGGCCGGATCGAAACCGCCACAGGAGGCACGGAAGAAGCGGAAGCCGCTCCCGGAGCCGAACAGTTTGCGCTTTCTGTGCCTTTTGTGGCCATTACTTCGCCGCGAGGACGTGGAAGTTCGCCATGCTGATGCCGCTGAGCATCGCGCCGACGATGCCGAGAAAGCCCTGGTCCGTGCCGGCGAGGTAGAGGTTCGACAGCGGCGTGCGCCCGTCGCGGATCTTTTTCGGCGAACCGTAGATCGCGCCGCCGAGGTGCCCGGTGAAACGCACGATGGTCTTCGGCGTGAACATGTCGGTCGCGATCGTCGCTTGCTGTAGAACCGAGCGCTGATCGGGTCCTCCGGGCAGGAAACGCAACGCGCTGCGCTGGATCTCGCCGTAAACGCGTTCCTTCGCGGCGCGATATTCCGCCTCGGGCAGCGCGGCCCAGACGTCGTGGTTCGCTAGGCAGGTGCAGCGGAAAAGTCCTTCGGGAAGCGACTGGCCCGCCGGGAAATCAAAATTGTTCGGCAGGCAGATCACGCCGCTGCGCGTGTCGGCGAGGTCCGTCGCCTGCTCGTAGTGGAAGCGCGGCGAGTCGTTGAAAAACACGATCGTGTCGTCGCCCCAGCCCAGCGCGGCTGGCCGGCGGTCGAGCACGGTGATCGTCTCGCAATAGCTCAAGCGGCCCACGGGATGGGCCGGGGAGCTGGCAGTTGGCAATGGATCGTTGGTGTAAAGTCGCTCCGTCTCCGCCGCGCCGGCGGTGCTGATCACATGCGTGGCGGTGATCTCCTCGCCGTTGTCGAGCACGAGCGCGGCGGCGCGGCCTTCGCGGGCGATGATGCGCCTCACGCCGCACTTCATGCGACGCTCGCCGCCGGCCTCGCGGTATTTTTCCAGCAGCACGCGGATGATCACGCGCACGCCGTCGAGCGGCCGGGCGAAGCCCTCGAGGAAGAGCGCCTTGAACATGATCACGAACTGGCCGAAGTCCATGTCGTGCTCGGTCGCGCTGCCGTAATACATGACCGGACAGAAAAGCATGTCCTCGAGCAGCGTATCCGAAATGTGGCGACGCACGATGGCGCGGGCGCTCTCGGGCTTCGCGTCGAGCGAGACGTCGTCGTAGGTTTTGACCAACTGCACGAGCGCGCGGAAGCCGTCGATCTGCGCGGGGAAAACGCGGGCGACCTCCGATTCGAACACGGCGAAGTCGTTGGTGAAGGTGAGCGAGGTTTCGCCCGCCGGCCCGAAGGCGATGCGAGAGCGTTTCTGCGGGTGCAGCGCGAACTCGTCGCGGTCGATGCGGAGCTGTCGCAGGAGCTTGCCGAGCGGACTGCCTTTGACGCCGGGCGGCACCCAGTTGGTCATCGCGTGCAGGCCGACGTCGTATTTGCGGCCGTTGATCGCGTAGAAGGAGTTGAGCCCCCCGGGAGCGTTGTGGCGCTCGAAGATGCACACGCGTTTGCCGAAGTGCGCGAGACGGATGCCGGCGGCGAGCCCGGCCATGCCCGCGCCGATGATGGCGACGTCGTAGTGCGTGGAGGTGTTCATGTGTCTGAAACGGCGGACGTTTCCGCATGCCGTGGCCCGCGGCAAGTCTGCCCTTGGCGGGATGGGACGCGGGCGTCGGCTCCCCGCATCCGCCCAAACGAAAAAGGGACGGCACCTTGGTGCCGTCCCCGCGTATCGGGACAAGTCAGACGAGCGTCTTGATCAACTGCTCGCGGTCGCCGGGGAGCATGTCGAGCGGCGGGATCTCGGGCATGGTGTAGGCGCCGGGACGCAGACGGAGCGCGGCGGCGCGGGCGCAGGAGACCATGATCTGCGAGGTGAGCGCGGGGTTGTTGATGGTCATCTTGAACTCGAAGAGCTGGTTGTGCGTCGCGCCGCTCACGCCCTTGCGCTGCATGTGCACGCCGTGGCCGACGTCCTTCAACGCCTCGACGCTCGGCACGGCGATCACGCGGGTGTCGTCGTTGACGAAGTAGTCGTCGCTCTTGATCGCCTTCTCGACCGCGACGAAGTCGGAGCCGGGCTCGAGCTCGACGTAGACCATGCGGCGATGCACGCCGGTGCCGGTCGGAATCGTCATGGAGAGCGCGTCCTTCACGCCGGGCTTGGACTTTGCGCAAACCGAGTGGCCCATGCTCATGCCGGGGCCGAAGTTGGTGTAGGTGACGCCGCGCGGCGCCATCGCGAGGAGAAGCGCGCGCAGGACGGAGTCGCTGCCCGGGTCCCAGCCCGAGGAGATGACGGCGACGCTGTTGTGCTCCTTGCCGATGGCGTCGAGGTTTTGTCGCAGCTCCCATAGCTTGTCGCCGTGGATGTCGAAGCTGTCGACGGTGTGGATGCCCTTGCGGAGGTAGATCGGAGCGGTCTCGGGAATGCTGCGCGTGGGACCGCAGAGCAGAGCGGCGTCGACCTTGCCGAGCTTGGCGACGTCGTCGACGACCGGGACGCCCGCGAGCTCGGGCGGCGTATCCAAGCCGACACTACGGCGGACGACGCCCCCGAGCTCCATGTCGGGAGCGGCTTGCACGGCCTCGACGGCCGAGCGGCCGATGTTGCCGTATCCTACGACTGCGATGCGAAGAGCTTGGTTGGCCATAAAACGGAGAAATGAATCGGATTCATGGGGACGAGAAAAGGTCGTTCCCGCCGGATACGAAAAAGCCCGACCTGACGGCCGGGCTTTTTGGAGAGACGAACTCGGGAGCCTGCTTATTTGCCGAGCGCGGTGAACTTCGGGGTCAGGTATTCGGCGCAGCTGTCGAGCGAGGAGAGGTGGATGTAGTCGGCCTCGGGCACCTCGATGCCGTGGCGCTTGCGGAGCTCCATGACGATGTCGAGGAAGTCCATGCTATCGAGCTGCATCTGATCGCGCAGACGGACATCGGGCTTGATGTTGGACAGGTCTTCGTCCGGCGCGATGTCGGCGATGATATCGAGGACGATTTGTTTGCAGGCTTCTTTGGTCATGAGAGTCGGGGACGGGTGTAAGGGGTCGGGATTAGGCAACAAAGCGTTTCACAATCAACGTGGAATTGATGCCGAGCATGCCGAAGGAGTTGTTCAGGATGGCGTCGACCTTCCCGACCTTCTTCGGCTGGTTGAGCACGAGGCCGGGGACGTCACAGAGCGGATCGAGGTTTTCGACGTTGATCGTGGGGTGCACGACGAGGTCGTCGAAGCTGGGCAGGTTGCCCGCGAGCTCGAGCGCGCCGGCCGCGCCCATGCAGTGGCCGATGTAGCTCTTGGTGTTGTTGATGTAGGTGTCGGGGCAGCCCTCGCCGAAGACCGCGCGGATCGCCTCGCACTCCTGGATGTCGCCCTGCGGCGTGGAGGTGGCGTGGGTGTTGACGATATGGATGTCACGGGCCTCGAGCTTGGCGTTGGCGAGGGCCTTGCGCACGCACTCGGCCTGGCGGCCCGGGTTCGGGAGAACGTAGTCGGAGGCGTCGCTGTTGACGTGGTAGCCGGCGATCTCGCCGTAGATTTTCGCGCCGCGGGCGAGCGCGTCGTCGAGACGCTCGAGCGTGTAGATGCAGCCGCCTTCGGAGATGACGATGCCGTTGCGCGACTTGTCGAAGGGACGCGAGGCCTTCTTCGGGTCCGCGTGCGTGGCGAGGGCGTTTTGCGATTTGAAGCCGGCGAAGATGCCGAAGGTGTGGATCGACTCGCTCACGCCGCCGCAGATCGCGAAGTCGACCTCGCCGAGGCGCAGCATCTGCGCGGCGTGGATGAGGCCGAGGTTACCCGCGGCGCAGGCGGCGCCGATCGTGTAGGCCGGGCCCGTGACACCGAGGGAAAGCGAAACCTCGCCGGCGGGGTTGTTCGCGACGGTGCGGGGGTTGTGGTAGTGCGACCAATACTTCGTGTCGTAATTGAACTTCGAGATCGCGTAGATCTCGTTCTCGGTCTCGACGTTGCCGTGCTCGGTGCAGCCGATGTAGACGCCCACGCGGTCTTTCGGCATCGCGTCGAAGGCCACGCCGCTGTCCTTCAGCGCCTCGTGCGCGCAGTAGATCGAGATCGAGCCGGCGCGCGTGCCGACGCGCAGTTCCTTGCGCTTTTGGTAGCGAAGCGGGTCGAAGTGGCAGACGCCCGCGATCAGTTGCCCCATGTAGCGAACATCGAAAGGCTCCACGCCCGCGACCCCGTTGAGGAGGTTTTGGCGGAATTCGCTCAGGGAATTCCCGTTCGGCGCGGTAAGGCCGATACCGGTGATGACGATGCGGGCGGGCTGAAACGACATGGCGAAGGGGAAAATCGCTAGCCATGCCGGCGGGATTGGCAATACAAGCCTCGCTCCGTTTTTCACCCAGCACACGCGATTTCCTCCGATCCCAACATGAACGTTCTCGTCGTCGGCGGAGCCGGCTACATCGGCTCCCACTGCGTCCGCCAACTCATCGCCGCCGGCCATCGTCCGGTGGTGCTCGACAACCTGGTCTTCGGCTACCGCCAGGCCGTCCCGGAGGACGTGCCGTTCTATCCGACCAACCTCGGCAACGAAAGCGAGGTCGGAAAGATCCTGAAGAAGGAGAAGATCGAGCTGGTGATGCACTTCGCCGCCTACGCCTACGTCGGCGAAAGCGTGACCGACCCGATGAAGTATTACTTCAACAACGTCGCCTCCACGCTCCATCTCCTGCGCTGCATGATCGGCTGCGGCGTGAAGAAGTTCGTCTTCTCCTCCACCTGCGCGACCTACGGCATCCCGGAAAAAATGCCCCTCACCGAGGACATGCCGCAGTCGCCGATCAACCCCTATGGCCAGACGAAGCTCGACATCGAAAACGCCCTCAAGTCCTTCGCCAAGGCCTACGGCCTGAGCTTCGCCGCCTTCCGCTACTTCAACGCCGCCGGCGCCGCCGAGGACGGCACCATCGGCGAGTGCCACGATCCCGAGACGCACCTCATCCCGCTCACGATCGACGCCGCCACCGGCAAGCGTCCGCCGCTCCAAGTCTTCGGCACCGACTACCCCACTCCGGACGGCACCTGCCTGCGCGACTACGTGCATGTCGACGACCTCAGCCGTGCGCACATCGCCGTCTTCGACAAACTCGCCACGCCCGGCGCCCAATACTTCTACAACCTGGGCACCGGCACGCCGACCTCCGTCCTCGAGGTCATCAAGGCCGTCGAGGAGGTCACCGGTCTCAAGGTCCCCTACACCACCGCCCCCCGCCGCGCCGGCGATCCGCCCGCCCTCTACGCCGACTCCTCGAAGGCCAAGTCCGAGCTCAACTGGCAGCCGAAATACACCACGATCAAACCCATCGTGGAGACCGCGTGGAAGTGGCACTCCACCCACCCGGAAGGTTTCGGCAAAAAACGCCAGCAGCCCGCCGCCAAAGCCTGAACACGTGCAGCCGTGGATATCCCCGCGCGTGCTTTCGAGCTCGCGTGCCCGCTCCACGAAAGCGGCTCCCGCGCCATTCCCGCCACGCCTCCCGTCGCGAACGTAGGGGAACGGCGGCGGCGCTTCCATTCACCATCCCGTCAACCTCCCCTCGGCTGACACAGCCGGGGCGCCATCCACGAAAAAGCCCGTCGATTTCTCGACGGGCTTTTTGTCGTAAAAACGGATACGCGAACGGATGCTCCGTCCCGCGCGTTCGGCTCAGGCGAAGATCTCGTCCGCCTTGAAGAAGCGGGCGATCTCGATCTTGCCGTTCTCCTCGCTGTCGGAGGCGTGGACGACGTTCTTCATCATCTCGGTGCCGAAGTCGCCGCGGATCGTGCCCTTGGCGGCCTTGCGCGAATCGGTCGGGCCGAGGAGCTCGCGCACCTTGGCGACGACGTCCTCGCCCTGAAGCGCGAGGATGATCACCGGACGGGAGCTCATGAAGGCCTCGATCTCCGGATAGAAGGGCTTGTCGGCCACGTGCGCGTAGTGCTCGCGCAGCTGGGCGGAGGTCAGGCGCGCCATCTTGCAGCCGACGATCTCGAATCCGGCTTTCTCAAAGCGGTCGACGACGTTGCCGACGTGCTTCTGCTCCATGCAATCAGGCTTACAGATGATAAGGGTTTTCTGCATAAAAACCGTCAATTGATACGCCGGCCTCGCCGATGGGAAGCCCGTTTTTCTCCGACGTGATCCCGCCTTCGGCACCGGTATCCCGCCCTCCCCCAAAAGCATCACCTTCACCTCCGGCGACCTACGGCAGGGCTCGACCTGCCGCCCGGGGAACATTTCCTCTCTCCCGTGATCGATCCCGCCCCCGCAGTTCCCGCCCAGCCTCGCGTGCTGGTCGTGGAGGACGAAGCCAAAACCCGCGCCTCCTTGGTCGAGGGACTCGGCCTTCAAGGCTGGGAAACCGTCGCCGCCACGAACGGCGTCGAGGCCGAGACGCTTCTCGCCGAACGCGACTTCGATCTCGTCGTGCTCGACTGGATGCTCCCCGGTCGCAGCGGCCTTCAACTGCTCGGACAGCTCCGTTCCGAAGGGCGCCACATTCCCGTCCTCATGCTCACCGCGCGCACCGGCATCGACGACCGTGTCGCCGGCCTGGAACGCGGCGCCGACGACTACCTGGCCAAACCATTCGCCTTCGCCGAACTCGTCGCCCGCTGCCGCGCGCTCCTGCGTCGCGCCACCACGCTCGCGCCCGCGCTCACCTGCGAGGATCTCCAGCTCGACGTCCGGGCCCGCCTCGCACGGCGCGGCGAACGCGAGATTCCCCTCACCCCCCGCGAGGTCGACGTCCTCGAATACCTGCTGCGTCACCAAGGCCAGATCGTGACGCGAGAAATGCTCCAGCACGACGTCTGGAAACAGCCCAAACGTTTCACCTCGCTCGACAACGTCATCGACGTCCAGATGGCACGACTTCGGCGCAAAATCGACGAAGGCGACGGGGAAAAACTCATCCACACCCTGCGCGGTCTCGGTTACCGGCTTGGAAAGGAATCCGCATGATCCGCTGGTGGCGCCGCCGCTCCCTGCGTTTCCGTCTCGCGGCCTGGTATGGCTTCGGCGGCATCGTGCTGCTCACCGCCTTCTCCGTCGTCATCTACGGCTTCGTGGGCCAGCGGATGGCGCAGCCTCTCGATCGGCAACTTCGCGCGGATTTCGCCAGCGTGCGGGAACACCTCTCGCTCGACTCCGACGGCAGGCTGCTCTGGGACGCCCGCCCGATCGCGCCCGGGGACACCTGGTCGTGGAACGATCCGTGGTTCGAGGTCTGGGACGAACAAGGCCGGCTCGTGTTGCGCCTATGGCCCCTCGACGACGCGCGCCTCGGGCAAATCCCCTTCGCGCCGGTGCCGGGCTGGGAAACCCTCACCGTCTTCAACGTCACCCCGGATCTTCGGCTCCGCGTGCTGTCCGCCCCCTGGCATCCCGCCGGAAACGACGACGCGCCGAGCTGGATGCTCCGGGTCATGCGCGTGCACAAACCCGCCGCCGACGCGTTGAACGCGCTGCTGCTGATCCTCGCCATCTCGCTCCCGGTCGTCGTCGCCCTCCTCGTGCTCGTCGGCTATTTGCTCACCCGCCACTGGCTGCGTCCGCTGCACGACATGGTCGCGGAGGCCGAGCGCATCGGAGCGCACGACATCGATCGGCGCCTGCCCGTGAAAAATCCCCACGACGAACTCGGCCGCCTCGCCGCCGTTTTTAACGGCACGCTCGACCGTCTCGCCGAATCGTTCGCCACGCTCGACCGCTTTTCCGCCGACGCCTCGCACGAGCTGCGCACCCCGCTGACCACGCTGCGCAGCGTGGGCGAAGTCGCCCTCCAACGCGTCCGAAGCGCGGACGAATACCGCGAGGTGATCGGCAGCATGCTCGAGGAGGTGCAGCGCCTTCAGACGCTCGTCGACCGCCTGCTCCAGCTCGCCCGCGCCACCGGAGGAATGCCCGACGTGCACCGCGAACCCACCCGCGTCGACCACGTCGTCTCAGATTGCGTGGGCGAACTCGAGGTGCTCGCCGAGGAGCGCGGACAACACCTCTCGCTCGACATCGACGAATACCGGATTTTCACCGACCCCGTCCTTCTTCGCCAAGTCCTGCAAAACCTCCTGGACAACGCCATCAAGTTCGGCCCGCCCGGCTCCACGATCGAGATAAGCGCACGCGCGACGGAAGCGTGGTGCGAGATCAGCGTGGCGGACGAAGGGCCGGGCATCCCGCAGGAATGGCGGCCTCGCGTGACGGATCGTTTTTTTCGGGCCGACCTCGCCCGAAGCGAAGGCGGTTTCGGCCTCGGTCTCGCGATCGCCAAAGCCTACCTGAACGTCCTGGACGGCCGGCTGGAATACGAAGCGCGCCAACCTCACGGCAGCGTTTTCCGCATTCTGCTGCCAAGAAGGTAGACGCGCCTTTCTTTCCGATTTCGGACCACCCGCCGCGATACACGCGGCGAAGAGTCGCTCGAACACGAGCGCACCGGGGCGATCCGGCGAGAAAGCCTTCCGCTTCCCCGGCACTCCGCGACGACGCGCCGCTCCGAAACTCGAAACCGAGCCCCGGAGCGCGGCGCCCGCGGCAAGCGCCACGGCTCAGTGTTTGAAGTGGCGGATGCCGGTGAAGACCATCGCCATGCCGCGCGCGTCGGCGGCGGCGATGACTTCGTCGTCACGCACCGAGCCGCCCGGCTGGATGGCCGCGGTGGCGCCGGCCTCGGCCGCGGCGATGAGACCGTCCGCGAAGGGGAACAAGGCCTCGGAGACGACCACGGAGCCCTTGAGGTCGAGCTTCGCCTCGCCGGCCTTCCAGACCGCGATGCGCGAGCTGTCGACGCGCGCCATCTGGCCGGCGCCGACGCCGAGCGTCTGCTCGCCGCGGCAGTAGACGATGGCGTTCGACTTCACGTGTTTGCACACGCGCCAACCGAACATCATCGTCGCCCACTCCTCGGGCGTGGGTTGACGCTTGGTCACGACCTTGAAGTCGGCCGGGTTGCCGAGGATCTTGTTGCGGTCTTGGACGAGCAGACCGCCGACGACCGAGCGGACATCGAGCAACGAATCCGCGCCGACGCCTTCCTTGGCGATCATGAGGCGGAGGTTCTTCTTCTTGCCGAAGATGGCGAGCGCCTCGTCGCTGAAACGCGGGGCGATGATGACCTCGGTGAAGATCTCGGAAATCGTCTTGGCGAGCGCGGCCTCGAGCGTGCGGTTGACGATGATGATGCCGCCGAAGGGCGCCTGGCGGTCGGTGGCGAAGGCCTTTTCCCAGGCCTCCTCGAGCGTGTCGGCCGAGGCGACGCCGCAGGGGTTGGTGTGCTTGAGGATGCAGACCGTGGGCTTCTCGAACTCGCCGATCAGGTAGGTGGCGGAGGTGATATCGAGGATGTTGTTATACGAGAGTTCCTTACCTTGGAGCTGCGAGAAGTGCTCGTGGAACGATCCGTAGAGCGCGGCCTTCTGGTGCGGGTTCTCGCCGTAGCGCAGGCTCTGCGCCTTCGGGAGAGAAAGAGAGAACTGCTTCGGATAACCGCTCAGCGCCTCGAGATCGGGCTCGTCGGCCTGCGTCTCGAGATAACGCGCGATGGCGGCGTCGTAGCTGGCGGTGCGTTGGAAAACCTTGAGGGCGAGCTTGCGACGGAGCGCGGGCAACTTCGCGGGCTCGGCGTAGGCCTCGAGCACGGAGTTGTAGTCATCCGGATCGCACACCACGGCGACGGCATCGTGGTTCTTGGCCGCGCTGCGGAGCATGGAGGGGCCGCCGATGTCGATGTTCTCGATCGCCTCCTCGAAGTGGACGTCCTTCTTCGCGACGGTCTGCTCGAAGGGGTAAAGGTTCACGACCACGAGGTCGATGAGCCCGATGCCGTGCTCCTTGGCGGCGGCGAGGTGATCGGCCTTGTCGCGACGGCAGAGAAGACCGCCGTGGATCTTCGGGTGCAGGGTCTTCACGCGACCCTCCATCATCTCGGGAAAGCCGGTGTGCTGGCTGACTTCCGTGACGGGCAGGCCCTTCTCGGCGAGCAGCTTGGCGGTGCCACCCGTGGAGAGCAGGGTGAAACCGTGCGTTTTGACGAGGGCCGTCGCGAATTCGACGAGGCCGCGTTTGTCGCTCACCGAGAGCAGAGCCAGCTTTTGCATAGTTGAAAACGGGAAGGTCTGCTCCTCGCTCCGGGACGGGGCAAGCCGCTTTTCCCTCACTCAAACGGGCGTCACTTCTTTACAAAGAGATCAACGTCCGAAGCGCCAAAAGCGGCCCCGGCTCAGGCCCGGGTCCAACCCTTCGCCGACCAGCGCTTCACGCGCTTGCGGTAGGCGACGAGGCAGAAGAGGTGGCTCGCCACCGGGATCGTCGCGAACTGGAAAACCATCGCGACCGCGACCTTCCACCAGGCGACCGATTCGACGAGCACGCCGAGCGAGAGCAGGAGGAGCAGGATGCCGAGGGTCGTCGCCTTCCCCACCGCGTGGGCACGGCAGTAGACGTCGGGCAGTTTCGCGACGCCGATCGCCGCGACCGCCATGAAGAAAACGCCGACGAAAAACAGGACGTAGCCGAGGATCTGTTGAGCGGTTTCCATCAGTCGTTCTCCTCCTTTTCGCCCAGCTCGCCCTCGACGGCGGGCAGCTGCGACAGGTAATAGTAATAGGCCACGGTGGAGAAAAAGCCGAGCGCGGCGACGATGATGATCAGCTCCACGTAGTCGGTCGTGCCCTCACGAAGAGAGACCAGTATCATGAGCGCCACTACGGTGACGGTCAGCAGGTCGATGCCGAGCATGCGGTCGAGCGTCGTAGGGCCTTTGCCGATACGCCACACGGAGATCGCCAGCCCGGGCAGAAAGAACGCCCAGCCGAGGTAGAAAAAAATATCGGTCCAGTTCATCGGTTGCGGGTCAGCGGGTCCAGGCGAGCAGGGGTTTTTCGAGGCCGTTGCGGATCGAGGCGCGCACGGAATCGGCGTCGCGGGCGTCGAAGGCGTGCACGACGAGCGAGCGACCGTCCTCGGAGATCTCCACCGAGGTGGTGCCGGGCGTGAGCGTGATCGAGTGCGTGAGCACGAGCACCTCGAACTTGCTCAGGCCCGTGAGCGGATAGGTCAGGAAGCCGGGCGCGAGGTCCTCGCGTTTCTGGAACAACACGGCTTTCGCCATCGCGATGTTCGCGAGCACGAGTTCGCGCGTGAAGCAGACGATGTAGACGAGGAAACCCAGCACGCGGGCGACGGGCGAATGGCGTTCGCCGCGCCGGGCCTCGACGAGGGCCGCCTCGGAGGTCGGGTTGGTTTGCTGGCTCATTGCGTGATCTCCTTCGGGTTCTCTTTCGCCGCCCCCGGGGTCTTGCTCGGGTAGAGCGTTTCGTTCGCGCCGCGCACGCGCTCGACGTAACCCGCGCGGTCGAGCGTCTCGGTCGCGGCGTGTTTCGCGATGCGCACGAATTTCTCCGCGCCGAAACCGATGCAGAGCGAGACCGCGGCCATGCCGACGATCACCGCGCTCATCGCACGGGTGCGCGCGGTCGTCACGACGGGGCGATCCTCCGGCGCGGGTTTCCAGAAGGCGCCGAGCCAGATCTTCAGCATGCTCATGAGCGTGAGGATGCTCGCCACGAGCGAGAGCGTGACCAGCACCCACTGGCCCTGCGTGAAGCCCTCCTGGATGATCATGAACTTGCCCCAGAAACCACTCAGCGGCGGCAGGCCGGCGAGCGACATCGCCTGAAGCACGAAACCGATGCCGAGCCACGGGGCCGCGCGCCAGAGTCCGCCGGTGCGCGAGAGGTCGTCGGTGCCGTTGAGTCGCGTGACCGAGCCGCCAACGAGGAAGAGCGCGGCTTTCACCACGATGTGGTGCGTGATGTAGAAGATCGCCGCGGTGAACGCGAAGGGCGAGTGCAGGCCGATCGCCAGCGCCATGAAGCCGATCTGGCTGACGATGTGGTAGCTCAGGATCGTTTGCACCCTGCCCTGCCCGACCGCGCCGAGCACGCCGATGACCATCGTGAGGCCGGCGGTCCACGCGATGAGCGAGTGGATGCCGGTCAACTCGGCCGGCATCACGGTGCCGAAGATGCGGATGAGCACATACACGCCGACCTTGGTGAGCATGCCGGCGTAGAAGGCCGCCATCGGCGAGGGCATCATCGAATAGCTGCCCGGCAGCCACTGGTAGAGCGGGAAGAGGCCGGCCTTCAGACCGAAGACGAGCAACATCAGCACCGCGAGCAAGGTGAGCCGGTAGTCGCCGACGAGCGCGTCGGCGCGCACCGCGATCTCCGCGAAGTTGAGCGTGCCGAAGAGGCTGTAGGCGAAGCCCGCGACCGCGAGGAAGAGCGAGCTGCCGACGAGATTGAGCGTGAGATAAGGCAGCGCCTGCCGAGACTCTTTCGCGCCGACCTCGAGCGTCATCAGGCCGTAGGACGCGAGCAGCATGACCTCGAAGGCGACGAAGAGGTTGAACAAGTCGCCCGTGACGAAGCTCAGGTTGATGCCCGCGAGCAGGAACAGAAGCAGCGGGATGCGCAGCGGGTTTTCGTCGCGCACCGGCGTCTCGGCGAAGCCGAAGAGCGCGCAGCTCAGCGCGGTGAACGACGACAGCGCGAGCATGACGCCCGCGAGCGTGTCGGCGTAGAGCACGATGCCGTAGGGCGCGAGCCAGCCGCCCACGCGCAGGATGAGCGGACCGTGTTCGAGGTTGTGCGCGACGACGCAGATCGCGTGCACGAGCAAGCCGGCGAAGGCGAGCGTCGCCAGGATGCGTCGCCAGAGCGCGGGACGCGGCGCGAGCAGGCAGAACAACGCGACGACGATCGGGCCGATGATCGGCAGCGCGGCGAGGTTGGCCGGAGTGCCGGCGATGTCGAAAAAGCCGCTCATGCTTCGCCCTCCTTCTCGGCCTGCGCCGAGGCGCCGCCCTTGTGCTTGTCGTCGAAGAGCGTGGTCACGTTGGCCGTGCCGCGGTCGACGTAGAGGCGATACACCAGCACGGTGAGGTAGGCCGCGACGGCGAAGCCGATCACGATCGCGGTGAGGATCAGCGCCTGCGGAACCGGGTCCACCGCGGCCACGCCGGCCGGCGAGTTCGCGCCGACGACCGCGCTGCGTCGACCGGAGGGATCGCCGGAGATGGCGATCAACGACAGGTTGGCGGCGTTCGAGAGCAGCAGAAATCCGAAGAGCATGCGGAGCATGCGCCGCGAGAGGCACAAGTAGAGACCCGAGCCGAAAAGCACCCCGATGAGCACGGCGGCCTCAAGTTGGTTGGTCATCTCAGCGGCCCTCCTTTCCGAGGCCGCGCGGCGCGTCGGCCCCTTCGGGCACGAGATCGATCGGCTCCTCGTCGCGGGCGGCGAAGCGAGCGCCCTCCTCTTCGACGTAGGCGGGCAAGCCGTGGACGGATTTCATCAGCGGAATAATGATTTTCAGACTCGTGCCGACGACCGCCAGATACACGCCGAGGTCGAACCAGAAGGCGCCGCCAACGTAGAAGAAGCCGCCGAGGTAGGCGTGGAAGTGGTGCAGCACCGGCAGGCCGCGCAGCGTCGGAAGGATCGCGGCGCCCATGGCGAGCAACACGCCCACGACCGCGATCGTCACGGGGTTCACCCGCACCAGTCGGCGAAGGCCGTGCACACCGAGCGCAAAGGCGAGCAGGATCAACGAAAGTCCGGTCACGAGCCCCGCAGGGAAGCCGCCGCCGGGTTCGTTGTGGCCGCGCAGGAACACATGCACGGCGAAGAGATTCAGCGGCACGAAGGCGCCGATCGCGATGGCACGCAGGATGAAGTCGTTCGGCACGGGGAAGAGGTCGAAACGTCCGCGCCAGAGGTCTTTCTTCGGCCCGCCGATCCGCGGCCGCGCGATGAGACCGAGACAGCCGAGCGTGGCGATGAGGAGCACGGTGATCTCGAAGAGCGTGTCGAAACCGCGGAAGTCGATCACGACGGTGTTCACCGTGTTCGCGCCCTTCGCGTAGCCGAGCGTGTTGGCGAGGTAGTAGTCGCCCGCCCACTCCATCGTGTGCGGTTGTTGGAAAATCAATACACCGCCGCCGAGCAGGAGGCCGCCACCGATCGCGAGCGCGAGACGCAGCGGAAACGGCGCGCCGCCGCGGGCCGGCAGATCCTCGGTGTCGGCGCCGTCGCGCTTGAGACGCAGCACCACGAGAAGGAGCAGGATCAAGGTCGCCGACTCGACGAGCATCTGCGTGATCGCGAGGTCCGGGCCTTGGTAGAGCACGTAGTAGAACACCGCCGAAAGGCCGACGATCGAGAGCGCGAAGAGCTGCGACACGACTTTGCTCCACGCCGCAGCGCAGATCGCGCCCGCGCAGGCCAGCGCGACCACGACCCAGCGGAACCAACCCGACGTGGTCGCCGGCAACATCTGCCACTCGCCCGCCTGCGCGACGAAGGTGCTCCAGTTGCCCACGAGGAACCACGCGGGGAGCAGCACCATCACGCCGCACACGATGAACAGGTAGGCGTAGGGCGTCTCGAAACCGAGCGCGCGATTCAGTTTCCGCGCCGCGTAGGGCGTGCCGTCGGCGATGACGTCAAAACCGAGATCGAAGCGCAGCGGCGTCGGGATCGCGGCGCGTTTCCAGCGTTCCGCGCCGACCGCGAAATACAACACGAGGCCCGCCGAGATCACGACACAGCTCGTGATGAGCTCGGGCGTCACGCCGTGCCAGAGATGCAGGTGCGTATCCGCGGCGGCGATACGGCCGGCCGAGTTGGAAAAACTCGCGCAAAGCGCACCGAAGCCCGCCGCGCCGAGACCGCAGAAGATCGTCGCCGCGCCGAGCAACACGGGGGGCAGTTGCAGGCCGAACGAGGGCGCATGGAAATGATCCTCCACCGCGTGCGTCGGTTTGCCGAAGAAGGCCCGCGCCACGCGCGCCGCGACCGCGATGTTGAGCGTCGAGGCGAGCACCACGCAGCCGAGCGGCCAGAGCCCTTGCAGACCGCCCTGCGCGTGGAAGAGCGCGTAGAGATCGGTGAGCAGCATTTCCTTGCTGAGGAAGCCCGTGGTCGGCGGCAGGCCGGCGAAGGCGGCGAGCGCGAAAAGCGCGGCGGTGCCGACGAAGGGCATCTTTGCCCAGAGTCCGCCGAGCTGACGCAGGTCGCGCGTGCCCGTGCAGTGGTCGATGATGCCC
>Ga0182792_1000150_pt1 | contig 68114 bp, 54 predicted proteins | sample Passage237B_FD_130497 | JGI IMG/M metagenome (GOLD analysis project Ga0182792, IMG submission 130497) | Cellulose adapted compost microbial communities from Newby Island Compost Facility, Milpitas, CA, USA - Passage2 37B (version 2) (version 2) ...
CGCCGCCGCCCCCCCCCGCCCCCACGCGCGCCGCGACGCCGGCGACGACGCCACCGCCGATCCACGCGGTGCGCGCCGTGCGCGCGTCCGTCTCCTGCGTCATGACCCGACCTCCCTCCGACGACCGTGCCCGGGCGCGGTCAGTATGGCGCCCCGGACGACCGGCAGGTGCCCGAAGTGCGTAGATGCACCCGGGTGATCTCTGGACGAAGTCACCCGAACCGGGACATCGCCACCTAGACTCGCGCCGACGTCCCAGCAGGAGGAGCCCGAGGAGGCGAAGGTGCGGGTTGTCGTCCTGTGGGCGAACGACGAGTCGACGAACCTGGGGGTGCGTGCGCTCGCGCACGGCTCCGCCGCGGTGGTGGAGCGGGCGTGGCCCGGCGCCGAGGTGGTGCACCTCTACTACGGCTCGTCGGTCAGCCCCGTCCCGCTCGGGAACTGGCGTCGGCTCGTGCAGGCGCGCGTCGACCGCCGCCTGCCGCTGCGCGACTTCTTCGCGGGGTTCGACCTGGTGGTGGACACCCGTGGGGGTGACAGCTTCGCCGACATCTACGGGGTGAAGCGGCTCGCGACGCAGAGCCTCGTGGCCGACGTCGCGCGCGCCGCCGGGACGCCCGTGGTGCTGGGCCCGCAGACGGTCGGTCCGTTCCGGACGCGCCGTGCCCGCGCGATCGCGCGCTGGACCCTCGCGCACAGCGCCGCGGTGATCGCCCGGGACTCGGTGAGCGCCGAGCACGCCGCACGCCTCGGCCGCCCCGCGGACCTGCTCGCGACCGACGTCGTGTTCGCCCTGGACCGCCCCGTCGTCGAGCGCACGCGCGACGTCGTGCTCAACGTCTCGGGCCTGCTGTGGGCGCCCAACCCGCACGTGGACCACCGGCACTACCGGGACACGGTGGTCGACCTGTCCCGCAAGCTCCTCGCCTCGGGCCGTCGGCTCGGGCTGCTCGCGCACGTGCTCGACTCGCCGTCCGTCGACAACGACGTGCCCGCGGTCCGCGAGCTCGCGGCGCTGCTCGACGACCCGGACGTCGAGGTGCTCGTCCCGACCGACCTCGCGCACGTGCGCGAGCTGACGGCGTCCGCGCGGCTCGTCGTCGGGTCGCGGATGCACGCGTGCCTCAACGCGCTGTCGTGCGGCACCCCCGCGGTGCCGCTCGCCTACTCGCGCAAGTTCGCGCCGCTGCTCGCCGGGCTCGGCTGGGACCACACGGTGGACCTGCGCAGCGCGACGAGCCCCGTCGACGACGTGCTGGCGCTCGCCGAGCGCCCCCTGGACGACGACGTCGCGGGCGCGCTCGCGCGGGCCGCGAAGCTCCTCGAGCCCGTCCCCGCCGCGCTGCACCGCGTCGGGGACGGCCGATGACGGCGGACCTCGACCGGGCGGTCCGGCGCGTCGTCGCCGACGGGCTGTGCTCGGGCTGCGGCGCGTGCACGCTGCTCGACGAGGGCCTCGAGATGCAGCCGAGCGCGGCGGGCTTCCTGCGCCCCGTGCGCACCGGGCCGGCCACGTCGACAGCGGCGGACGTGCGTGCGTTCGCGCGCACGTGCCCCGGCCGCACCGTGCGCGCCCAGCGGTTCGCGGGCGTGCGCCGGCACGACGTGCTCGGCCCGGTCGCCGGGTGCTGGGAGGCGTGGGCCACGGACCCCGAGCTGCGCCGCCAGGGCAGCAGCGGGGGCGTGCTCACCGCGCTGCAGGCGTGGCTCGTCGAGACCGGGCAGGTCGTCGCGTCGACGGGCGCCGCCGCGTCCCGCGAGCCGCGCACCACCGTCCCCGTCACCATCACGACGCGCGCGCAGGCGCTCGCCGCCGCGGGCTCGCGGTACGCGCCGGTCGCCGTGTGCTCCCGCGCCGACGCGCTCGAGCCCGGCACCGCGACCGTCGGCAAGCCGTGCGAGGTCGCCGCGCTGCGCGCCCGCGCGGGCCACGGCGACGAGACGCCGCTGCTCCTGTCGTTCTTCTGCGCGGGCACGCCGTCGTCGCACGCGACCGACGACGTGCTCGCGGGGCTGGGCATCACGGCCGACGAGCCGCTCACCGAGCTCTGGTACCGCGGCCGGGGCTGGCCCGGCCGGTTCACGGCGCGCACGCGCGCGGGCCGCGAGGTGTCCACCAGCTACGAGGAGTCGTGGGGCTCGACGCTGGGCCGCGCGGTGCAGTGGCGGTGCAAGATCTGCCCCGACGGCATCGGGGAGAGCGCGGACGTCACCGCGGGCGACCTGTGGCACTCCGACGACCGCGGCTACCCCGTGTTCACCGAGTCCGACGGGGTGAGCGCCCTGATCGCCCGCACGCGGCGCGGGCTCGACGTCGTGCAGCGCGCGATCGAGGCGGGCGTCATCGGCGCCCGGCCGGTCGACCCGGACGTCGTCGCGGGCGTGCAGCCGCTGCAGCGCACGCGCCGTCGCACGCTCGCGGGCCGCCTCGCGGGCGCCCGCCTCGCCGGTGCCCGCGTCCCGCGCTACCGGGGCTTCGGCCTGCTGCGGCTCGCCCTCGGGGACGCACGGGCGAGCGTGCGGACCGCCCGGGGCACGTTCCGGCGCGTGCGCGACGGGGCGGCGCACGAGGCATGACCACGGACCTCGCGGGACGGGCCGCGCGCGGCGCGTTCGCCACGACGCTCGGGCTGGGCGCGCGCCTCGTCATCCAGGTCGGCGGCGTCGTCGTCCTCGCCCGGCTGCTGTCCCCGCACGACTACGGCATCGTCGCGATGGTCCTCGCGATCGTCGGCGTCGGCGACCTGCTGCGGGACTTCGGCCTGAGCTCCGCCGCGATCCAGGCGCCGCAGCTCAGCCGCGGGCAGCGCGACAACCTGTTCTGGACCAACAGCGCGATCGGGCTGGCCCTCGGCGTGGTGACGTTCGCGCTCGCGCACCCGATCGCGGCGTTCTACGACACCCCCGAGCTGGTCGCGGTCACGCAGGCCCTGTCGGGCATGTTCCTGCTCAACGGCATGACGACGCAGTACCGGGCGTCGCTCGTGCGGCGCATGCGGTTCCGGCTCGTCGCCGCGGTCGACGTGCTGTCCCCCGCGGTCGCGCTCGCCGCCGCCGTGGTGCTCGCGGTGACGGGGGCCGGGTACTGGGCGCTCGTCGTGCAGCAGCTCGCCGGCGCCGCCGCGGGCCTGCTGCTGTTCGCGCTCGCCGGGCGCTGGCTGCCCGGCCGGTTCGACCGCGGTGCGCCCATGCGTCCGCTCTACACGTTCGGCGCGCACCTGCTCGGCTCGCAGCTCATCGGCTACCTGGCGAACAACGTCGACTCGCTGACGATCGGCTACCGGTTCGGCGCCGCACCGCTCGGCCTGTACAACCGCGCGTTCCAGCTCCTGATGAACCCGCTCAACCAGGTGCGCGCACCGTCCACGACCGTCGCGCTGCCGGTGCTGTCGAAGGCGGGCACGTCGCCGCAGTTCGACCGGATCGTGCGCGTCGGCCAGCTCACGCTCGCCTACCCGGTGTGCGTGGCGCTCGCGCTCGTCGTCGGCGTCGCCGACCCGGTGGTGCAGATCCTGCTGGGCGGCGAGTGGTCGCAGGTCACGCCGCTGCTGCGGCTGCTCGCGGTCGCGGGCGCGTTCCAGACGCTCGCGTACGTGGGCTACTGGGTGTACCTCGCGCGCGGCCTGACGCGCGCGCTGCTGCACTACTCGACGGTGTCCGCGGTGATCCGCATCGCGTGCGTGCTCACGGGCAGCATCTGGGGCGTCGTCGGGGTCGCGGCGGGGTACGCGGTCGCGCCGATGCTCGCGTGGCCGCTGTCCCTGTGGTGGCTGAGCCGCATCACGCCCGTGCCGGTGGCGGCGCTGTACCGCGGCGCGGGCCGGGCGCTGACGATCGGCGTGGTCACGGGCCTCGCGGCGGCCGGTGCGAGCTGGGCGCTCGACGGCCGCTCGCCGTGGCTGCAGCTCGTCGCCGGCGGCCTCGCCGGGCTCGCGGCGGCCGCCCTGACGCTGCTCGCCCGCCCGCTGCGCTCCGACGTGGACGACCTGCGGCGCGCCCTCAGCGCCGCGCTGCGTCGGGGACGCTGACCGCCCCGGGCCGCGCGTACTCCACGACGACGTGCCCGAGCGCACCGCCGAGCATCCCGAGCCCGCGGCTGATGTTCCGCCGCCCGACGAGGGCGACGACCCGGTCCCGCCGCACCGTGCCCAGCACGACCCGCAGGCCACCCCCGACGACGCGGACCGCACCGCGCGCGACGTACGCCAGCCGGAGCCGGGCGCGCTCGACGGTGCCCTGCGCGAGCGCGAGCTCCGCGCGCGCCGCGGAGTTGCCGCTGCGCCGCGCCCGCGCGAGCACCCAGCCGGGCGTCGCCCGGTCCTGCGGCACGTGGTCGACGACGACCGCCTCGTCGCACCACACCATGCGGCCGCCGCGACGCGCGAGGGTGCGCGTGAACAGGGTGTCCGACCCGCCGCTGAGCCCGAACCGCTCGTCGAACTCCAGGCCGGCGACCTGCCGCACGTCGAGCAGCAGGTTGTTGGTCGCCGCGACGTCGACCTCGGTGCCGGTCCGCAGCCGACGGCGCTCGAAGAACCGCCCCGCGTGCACCCAGTCCTCGACCTCGCCCGGGAACCGCGAGACGACCGCGCCGACCACCGCGGCGGGCCGCGTGCGGTCGTACTCGGCGAGCAGCGCGTCGAACCAGCCCGGCTCGGGCGTCTCGTCGTCGTCCACGAAGACCAGCAGGTCCGCGTCCGCGCACTCCGCGAGCGCCCGGTTGCGACCCGCGGCGATCCCGGGCCGCGGCTCGTGCACGTACCGCACGCGCTCGTCGGCGAGGCCCTCGACGTACGGACGCGCGGACGCGTCCGGGTCGTTGTCGACGACGAGCAGGCCGGCGCCGCGCGGCGCGGCCTGCTCGAGGAACGCGGGCACGGCCCGTGCGAGGTCCTCGGGTCGGCGGTACGTCAGCATCGCCACGACCACGGTCATCGGGCGGTCTCCTTCGCGAGGGTGCGGCGCCCGACGGACGCCAGGGCCTGCCGGTACGCGCGCTCGTGCCCGCGCGCGACCACGTCCCAGGTGCGCCGCGACAGGTCGGGGCCGGGTGCGCCCTCGGTCGCGCGCACGGCCGCGAGCGCCTCGCGCAGCATGTCGGGCGTCAGCGGGCCGTCGTAGCGCTGCACCCAGCGCTCCCCGACCTCGTGCGCGAGGTCGTCGTTGACGACCGTGCGGGGCACGAGCACGGGCCGCCCGAGCGACAGGGCGAGCAGCGCGGCACCGGAGTTGTGCATGCGCCGGTACGGCAGCACGACGAGCTCGGCGGACGTCAGCCAGGCGACGAGGTCGTCGTCGTCGACGTGCCGCAGGTCCAGCTCGACGCGCGGGTCGGCCGCGGCGCGCGTGCGGACCTCGGCGGCGACCTCGGGGCTCGTGGGGCGGCCGGCGACGACGAGGCCGAGGTCGTCGCCGTCGACGCCCGCGAACGCGTCCAGCAGGTCCTCGACGCCCTTGTAGGGGCGGATCAGGCCCGCGTACACGAGCCGGCCGGGGACGGTCGCGACGTGCGGGTGCGCCCGGAACCACTCGGCGTAGTCGCCGTGCGGGACGGTCGTGGCGCGCGCGGGGTCCGGGACGGGCGTGCGGTCCGTCAACCGGATCCACCAGCCGGTGCGCCGGTCGCACCAGCGCAGCACGGCCGCGGTCGCCCGGTCGGGCGCCTCGTGCGGGTCGAGGTTGTGCACGGTCCGCACGAGCACCCGCCCGCCGCGCGACGCGCGCCAGACAGCGAGCGCGAACAGCACGCACGCGGCGACGTGCCGCGCCGGGTTGCGCCGCTCGACGACGACCTCCGGCCAGTGCACGTGGAGCACGTCGAACGGCCGCCACAGGGCCGCCGGCCAGGAGAACACCTCGACGTCCGCGTGCGCGGCGAGCCCGGACCGCAGCTGCACCAGGTACGGGTTCGTCGTCGGGCGCGGTCGCCGGAAGGACTGCAGGACCCGCAGCCGGGCCCCGTCGTCCCGGTCGCCCGAGCCGCTCGTCGTCACTCCCACACGCTCCCGATCGTCGCTCGGACACTCCCCCGTCCGGGGCCCGCCGGCCGGGCGGTTCACGCTCCCTGCCAGGCGGTTCACCCGGTCGGCCCCGGTCCGGACAGTACCGGCTGGGTTAGCATCCGTCAGTCCCTTCTGCCCGATTCCACCCGGTCCGACGCACGCCCGTGGCGGCACCCGTCACCCGTCGGGACCGCCGCTGGGAGGCCCTCGTGTCCGACGCCCCGTCCGCCCCCGAGCCGGCCGCCGGGGACGCCCCCGGGCCGGTGCCCGAGCGCGCGGCCCTCGTGGTGGTGAGCCACCGCTCCGCCGCGCTGCTGGAGAAGCACCTGGCGCGGACGGTCGCGGAGCTCTCCGCCGGTCCGGACGCGGGCCGGTCGGTGGACGTGGTCGTGGTCGACAACTCCCCCGCCGCCGAGGACCGGGCGCGTGCCCGGGAGGTCGGCAAGGCGCGGGGCTGGCTCGTCGTCGAGTCGCCCAACGAGGGGTTCGGGGCGGGCGCGAACCTGGCGGTGCGGCACGCGCTCGAGCGCGGCGCGCAGGCGGTCCTCGTCGTCAACCCGGACCTCGGGCTGCCGGGCGACGTCGCGCGGGCGCTGCTCGACGACGTGCTCGCGGACCCCGAGCGCGTCGTCGCACCCGTGATCCTCGGTCCGCAGGGCGCGACCTGGTTCTCCGGCGGCACGATCGACCTCGCGACGGGCCGCACCCGCGCGAACGGCGCGACCGACGACGACGAGGTCGCGTGGCTGTCCGGGGCGTGCATCGCGGTCGCCGCCCGCGCGTGGGAGCGCATCGGCGGCTTCGACGAGCGGTTCTTCCTCTACTGGGAGGACGTGGACCTGTCCTGGCGGGCACGGGCGGCCGGGCTGCGGCTCGCGGTGCGCCGCGACCTCGTCGCGACCCACGAGATCGGCGGCACGCAGGAGCACGCGGGTACCCGTCGGCGCTCCGACACGTACTACGAGGAGAACTGCCGCAACCGGCTCGTGTTCGCGGCGCACCACCTCGACCCCGCGGCGCAGCGCCGGTGGGCGCTCGGGTCCGTCGCGTGGGCGCGCGCGGTCGTGCTCCGCGGGGGCAAGAAGCAGCTGCTGCAGAGCCCGGGCCCGTGGCTGGCGGTCACGCGCGGCACGCTCGCCGGGCTGCGCTACCTGCGCCGCGGCGCCCCCGCGTGGCCGGCGGCCCGCACCCCGGTGGAGGCGCGCCCGTGACCGCGACGACGACCGCGGGCCGCCACCTGGCGATCGCCCACCCCTCCACCGAGCTCTACGGCGCCGACCAGCAGATGCTGGAGTCGCTCACCGCCGCCCTCGACGGCGGCTGGCGCGTGACGCTCGTGCTGCCCGGCGAGGGCCCGCTCGCGGCGCGCGCCGCGCAGCGCGGCGCTCGGGTGGTCACCGCGCCGTTCCCGGTGCTGCGCAAGGCGCTGCTCACCCCGCGCGGCCTCGTCGGGCTCGCCGTCGGCGGCACGGCCGCGGTGGTGCGCGGCGCGCGGTGGCTGCGCCGCGAGCGCGTCGACGCGCTGTACGTCAGCACCGTGACCCTGCCGACGTGGCTCGCGTCCGCGCGGCTGGCCCGCGTGCCGTCGCTGTGCCACGTGCACGAGGCGGAGGAGGACCAGCACCGGCTCGTGACGGCCGGCCTGACGGCCCCGCTGCTCGCCGCGCACCGCCTGGTGTCGAACAGCGCCGCGGCGCGCGAGGCGACCGCCCGCGTCTTCGGCTCGCTGCGCGGGCGCACACGGGTCGTCCCCAACGGGGTCCTCGGGCCGCCGGAGGAGCCCGGGGCCGCCGAGCCGCGCGACGACGGCGCGCTGCGCCTCGTGCTCGTCGGGCGCCTGTCGCCGCGCAAGGGCAGCGACGTGGCCGTCGAGGCGGTCGGGCTGCTCGTGCAGGAGGGCCGCGACGTGCGGCTGCGGTTGGCGGGCAGCACGTTCGAGGGCTACGAGTGGTTCGAGCAGGAGCTGCGTGACCGCGTCACGGCGCTCGGGCTGGGTGAGCGGGTCGAGCTGCTCGGGTTCGTCCACCCGCCCTGGGAGGAGCTCGCGGCGGCCGACGTCGCGCTCGTGCCGTCGCGCGTCGAGCCGTTCGGCAACACCGCGGTCGAGGCGATGCTGGCCCGCCGCCCCGTGGTCGCGTCCGCCACGCAGGGGCTCGTCGAGGTCGTGCGGCCCGACGAGACGGGTCTGCTCGTGCCGCCGGGGGACCCGGAGGCGCTCGCCGCGGCCCTGCGCCGCCTGCACGACGACCCGGCCCTGCGTCGGGCTCTCGCCGACGCGGGCCGGGCCGACGCGCAGGTGCGGTTCAGCACCGGGCGCTACGCCCGGGACGTGCGCGCCGAGCTCGACGCGCTCGTCCCGGACGTCGTCACTGCCGCTCGGTGACCGTCACCGCGGACCCGGAGGTCCAGGTGTTCCCCCGCAGCGAGAGCAGCGGGATGGTCGTCTTGTCGGCGACGATCGCGCACTTGGAGAACGTCTGCGTCGGCACGAACGTGTTGTCCCGCAGGGTCACGTTCTTGAGCGGGCCGACGGACTTCTCCGCGAGGTTCACCGAGCACGCGCCGTGACCGATGCGGTTGCCGGAGATCTGCAGGTTGGTCACCGGGCCGCGGTCCTGCGTGACCATGATCGCCGCGTTCTTGGTGCTCTCCATGCGGTTGTTCAGGATCTTGATGTTGCTGCCGATCGAGATCTGGATGTTGTCGTCGTGCGTCGGCTTGCCGCCGTTCGTCGGGTCCTGCTCGTAGTAGATGTTCGAGTGCAGCCACGAGTCCTGGACCGTCACGTTGTCGCCCGTGATCATCAGCTGGTCGACGACGTCGTGCATGTTCACGCGGTTGAGCGTGAAGTCGGACCCGATGATCGCGCGCACGTGCGGCGAGCGCTCGGCCGCGTAGATCTCCGAGTCCTGGATCGTCACGCTGCCGCCCGGCATGACCATGACGAGCCCGAGGCTCGAGCTGATCGAGCGGCCGCTGATCTTGGTGCGCTTGATGACGACGTCCTTGGCCGAGACCCGGACGAAGCCCTTGACGTGCAGCGCGTCGACGACGGTGCCGTCCTTCGTGATCGTCAGGTCCCCGCTGTGGGTCTTGAGCGTCGTGCCGGAGGGGACGCCGGTGTTGTACGGCCCGGGGACGTCGCTGCTGGAAGTCGGCGTGGGGCTCGGCGTGGGCGACGACGACGGGCGCGCGGTGGGGGTCGCGCTGGGGCGCACGGTGGGCGTCGGGCTCGCGGTCGCCTTGGGGGTGGCGGTGGCCCGGACGGTCGGCGTGGGGCTCGCGCTCGGCCTGCTGGAGGCCGTCGGACGCGCCGTGGCCGTCGCGGTGCGCGAGGGAGTGGCCGTGGCGCGCGGTGCGGCGCTCGTCGTGGCGCTCGCGGCCGGCGGGGTCGGCCCGGTGTAGGTCGCCAGGCGCATCGTGACGGAGACGCTCGCGTCGCGGTTGTGGATGACGACGCGCCGGTCACCCTTCACGAGCGGGAGCGTGATGTGCGCGAAGCCGGCCTTGAGCGTGGGGGTGGTGAGCTGGGGCCGGGCCTTGCAGGTGGACGTGACCGTCGCGCCCGCGCAGACGGAGAGGCGCGTGGGCTTCCACGCGAGCTGGCCGGCGAGGACGAGCTGCACGGTGCTGGTGTCGCTCGGCACGGGCAGGGTCACGACCTTCGACGCCCCGGGGCCGAGGACCACGTTGGTGAGGAGACGCTGGTCGACCTTGTAGGTGTCCGACGCCGAGGTGGGCTGGACGAGGACCGCTCCGACGGCGACCCCCGCGACCGCCGAGGCGAGGACCACCCGCCACGGGCGCTTCGTCTGCCACAGGCTCTTTCTCCGCCGTCCGGTCCGCATAGGCATTCTCCTGGCTCCTGGCCGCTCGGTGGCCGTCGTGCTGTCGGGTTGCTGCGCGGGAGCCTAGGGGGTGGTTCGGACGAGTGAGAACGCTCCACCGCAAAATGTCACGAAACGGCAACGGTCCGGGCGCGCCCGGTCGTCGGCGCGACCTGCGGGTTCGCGGAGCTTCCGGCACCAGTGTGACCTTCGTCACATGTTGGCGGGACAGCGTTCTCTCATCGTGCGAAGCGCGAGATCTCCCGGTACCACTTCACGGCGGCAGCCACCGTGAACAGGGCCGTCGCGGCCACGACCAGGCCGTACGCCACCAGGAAGACCGTCGGGGCGCCCAGCAGCAGGAACACCCAGCACAGCACGCCGTAGTCCGTCGGCACCGCCAGCACGGAGCGCAGCCAGGGCGCGCGCCCGCCCGTCGGGGCGACGCTGGCGACCCCGTGGGCCCGCCGCAGCTGCTCGGTCAGGATCATCCCGAAGAACAGCACGCTGCCGGCCACCGCGTGCACCAGCGGCACCGCGAGCCAGCCGACGTCCACCGCGTCGAAGCGGTACAGCCCGACCGCGAGCGCCAGCGGCAGCGTCGCGATCTTGGTCGCGTCGACCATGTGGTCGAGCCACTCCCCCGCGGGGCTGCCCCGCCCGGTGAGCCGCGCGACCTGGCCGTCCGCCGAGTCCAGCGCGTACCCGAGGACCAGCAGCGCCGCCACGCCCGCACCGAGACCCCACGACGGCGGCACGAGCGCCAGGAGCGCGATGCCGCTGAACGTCGCGAGCGCGCTCAGCCCCGTGACCTGGTTCGGCGAGAGCCCGCGCCCGTACGCCCACGCGGCCAGGAGCCGCCCGAGCCTGCGGTTGACGAACCGCGAGTACGCGGGCGCGCCGCGCGCCGCGGCCTTCTGCGCATCGGCGAGGCGCCGGACGGTCTCGCGATAGGGCTCGCGCGTGCGCGCGGAGTCCAGGTCAGTCACGTGCGGTCACCGCCTCGGGGGTCGCGGCCGGGGCCTCGTCGGGCCACTGCGTGCGGCGACGCCGCACCTTCTGCGGGCCGGGCACGGCGCGCGCCGCGAGGTCGCGGGCGAGGCGCTCGTAGCCGTCGGCCACGCCGTCCCAGTCGTACGAGCGGGCCCGCTCGCGCAGGGCGCGCCCGACGGCCACGGTCGCGTCCGGGTCCGCCTCGGCCGCCTCGACCTCGCGCGCCACGTCGGCCGGGTCGCGGAAGAAGCGGCCGTTCTCGAGCAGCACGTCCCGGTTGAACGACACGTCGAACGCGATCGTCGCCGTCCCCGCACCGATGGCGCGCAGCAGGCTCGGGTTCGTACCGCCCACGGAGTGGCCGTGCAGGTACGTCAGGGCGTGCGCGTAGAGCTGGTCGAGCAGCTGCGCATCCCACACGCCGCCGAGGAAGCGCACGCGCTCGTCGCCCGCCGCCGCGGCGTGCACCGCGCGCGTGTAGTCGTCGGCGTAGGGCGCCGACCCCACGACGACGAGCGGGAGGCGCGCGCCGGACGCGACGTACCCCTCGACGGCCAGGTGCACGTGGTTCTCGGGCTCGAACCGCGCGACGAGCAGGTGGAACCCGCCCGCGGTCAGGTCCAGCTCCGCGAGGCGGTCGGACGGCGGGTCCTCCTGGACCGGGGCCCCGTAGGAGAGGAGCCGCGTGCCCACGCCGAACTCCTCGTCGTAGTACGCCGCGATGCCCGGGGCGTCCGCGATGAGCGCGTCGGACCACCGCACGGCGAGCTGCTCGGCGGCGCGGTAGTACCGCCGCCCCGTGGGGCCCCACTTCGCGCGGCGCCACTCGAGCCCGTCGACGTGCGTCGCGACGGGCACGCGCGCGGCGCGCAGCACCGGCAGCAGCGGGGCGTTCGCGGCGTTGAAGACGAACGCGACGTCCGTGCGCCGCGCCGTCAGGTGCCCCACGGACAGCGCGGTGTGGCTCAGGGTCTCGAGCGAGCGGCGCCGCAGCGCCGGCAGCTCGACGCGGCGCATGCCCAGGAACTGCGGCCCGTCGTCGTGCTCGGTCCGGCGGCAGTACACGACCACCTCGTGCCCGCGGTCGGCGAGCCTGCTGCCGACCTCCTCGACCGCCGTCTCGAACCCGCCGTAACGCGCGGGCACCCCCCGGGTGCCGATCATCGCGATCGACAGCGTCCGTCCCGTCACCTGTCCACCTTCCGTGTCCGACACTCGGCCGTCGTCAGTACGCGCCGGACGCCGTCGCCACCGCACGGAAGGTCTTCCACAGGATCATGACGTCCATGGCGACCGACCAGTTGTCGACGTAGCGCAGGTCGAGCCGCACCGCGGCGTCCCAGTCGAGGTCGGAGCGCCCGCTGACCTGCCACAGCCCGGTGAGGCCGGGCTTGACCCGCAGGCGCCGGTGCACCTCGTCGGCGTACTCCGCGACCTCCGAGACGAGCGGCGGGCGCGGCCCGACGAGCGACATGTCGCCGCGGACCACGTTCCACAGCTGCGGCAGCTCGTCGAGCGAGTACTTGCGCAGGAACCGGCCGACGGGCGTGACGCGCGGGTCGTCGCGCATCTTGAACAGCACGCCCGAGCCCTCGTTGCGCGCGGCGAGCGCCGCGAGCCGCTGGTCGGCGTCCACGTACATGGACCGCAGCTTCCAGATGGTGAAGGTCGTGCCGTCGATGCCGACGCGCGTCTGGCGGTAGAACGCCGGGCCGCGGGACGTGAGCCGCACGAGGCCGGCGAGCACGAGCACGAGCGGCAGCAGCACCAGCCCCGCGACCGTCGCGACCGTGAAGTCGAGGACGCTCTTGGCGACCAGGCGGCGCCGCGGCGCGTCGACCTCGACCTCGAGCAGCGACAGGCCGGCGGTCGGGCGGACGGACAGGCGCGGCGCGGTCACCTCGAGCAGGTCCGGCGCGACGACGAGGTCGGCGCCCGCACGGCCGAGCGCCCACGACAGGCGCCGCAGCGCCTCGCCGCCCAGGCACGAGCCGGTGACGATCACGACCTCCTCGGCGCGGTCCGCGACGACCTGCACGACGTCCGCGAGGCCGCCGAGCACGGCCACGCCCTCGACGTCCTCGCGCCCGTCGAGGGTCTGCAGGCAGACGCCGTCGATGCGGTAGCCGTGGTGGGGCTCGCGCGACAGGTCGGCGATCACCCGGGAGACGCTGTGCGGGTCGCCGACGACGAGCGTGCCCCGCATGGCCTCGCCGTCGCGGCGCGACGCGTGCAGCCGGCGCCGGTGGCCGTAGCGGAGCGCGCCCGCGCTCGCGACGAGCGCCGGGGCGCCGATGAGCACGCCCGCGCGGGGCAGCTCGGCGCCCGTGAGGAACGCGTACGTCATGGCGGCGACGACCGCGAGGCCGACGCCGCGCACGATCGCCTGGAACTCGCCGGGGCCGTCCCCGAGCTCGCTGGCGCGGTAGCCGCCGCACGCCGCGACGAGCACGACGAACGCGAGGCTCGCGCCGAGCGCGACGGCCGGGCCGGCCAGACCGTCGATGCTGGGCAGCGAGACGAGGTAGGTGACGACGGCGGCGCACATCGCGTCGAGGGTCGCGGCGGTGAGCGCGTAGCGGCGGCGCACCACGCGCCACGCGTCGACCCGCGCGGACTCCTGCGCGTTGAACCGGGTGCGACGGCGCTCGAACGGTTCCGTGGACGCCCAGGACCGACGGGGCTCGCGTGCCGGACGGCGCCGCTCGTGGTCCTCGCCGAACGCGAAGTAACCGCGGTCAGCGGTCAGCGTCATGTGTCCGTCCCCCCGATGAGCCGCGGAGCGTGCGCTCCCCTCGATATCGACACGGCGACGCTAGTCGGGACCGCCTGTCCGGTCAGTACCTTCTGTCCGATTTCACCCCACGGGCACGTGCACGTCACGCGGCCGGGGGACCCTGCGCGGCCGTCGAGGGCGACCTCCGGCCGCGCCTTCACCCGCCCGGACGCGGGCGGCCGGCTCCGAAGGCGGTCCGGGCGCGCGCCGCGGCAGATGGGAGCGCGACCACCCGATCGGCCGCAGGAGCCAGGCCCCTCGGGCAACTGATGAAACCGCAGGTCGCGGCGTGCGCAATCGCTCCCACCGGCGGGGTGCCGCCACGTCCGGGCGACGGCAGGAATGCGCCGATCAGATCGCGCGGATGTGCACTACCTTGCACAGAGTTGTCCGAATTGCTCCCGCCGAGAAATGCACCGGGTGAAACGCGCGTGAGGAACATCACCTTGACGGGACGATCTACGCGATATCGCCCCTGGCCAGGGCGTTTCGTGTTCTGGACCACATTTCAACTCGCGAAGAATCGTCCGGTTCGCGTCAGTTGACCGAGCATCTCGGGGCGAATTAGAAAAATGCCCGGATCCACTCGTCCGGTCACTATCCTCCAATTCCCCCAGGAAGCATTGTGGTCACGATTTCCCCCCAGCGTTCCCTCCCCCGCCTGTCCCTCACGGCAGCCGTCCTCACCGGCCTGGCCGTGGCGGCCACCCCCCTGGTCGCCTCCCCCGCCTCCGCCGCCGAGGGCACCGTCTACCGCTACGAGTACCCGACGCTCGCCGGCGACACCTTCACCCGGACCGCGACGTCCGGCTGGGGCACCGCCGAGACCGGCGGCGCCTGGCAGGTCAACTCCGCCGGCGCCTTCGCCGTGAACGGCAAGGCCGGCACCGTCACCGTCCCCCGCGCCGGCTCCACGCTGCGCGCGAGCCTGCCGTCCGTCGCGTCGACCGACACCGACCTCACCACGACCGTCGTCGCCGACAAGGCCCAGACCGGCTCCGGCACCCACCTGACGTTCGCCGGGCGCGTCGTCGGCTCGCTCGAGTACGGCGCGAAGGTGCGCCTGCTCGCGAGCGGCGCCGCCACCCTCGCGGTCGTCGACGGCACCAGCACCGGCACCGCCGTGACGCTCCCCGGCACGTTCGGCGCGGGCGACCGCATCAGCGTGCGCGTCCAGGTCACCGGGAAGAGCCCGACGACCGTGCGCGCCAAGGCCTGGGCGGCGGGCGGCACCGAGCCCACCGACTGGACCGTGTCCGCCACGAGCTCGACCTCCGGCCTGCAGACCGCCGGCGCCGTCGGCCTGTCCGCCTACCTGTCCGGCTCCGCGACGAACGCGCCGCTGACGTTCACCTACGACGACCTGAGCGTGCGCGCCGCGACCGCGAAGGCGGTCCCGAACGCCGTCCCCACCGCCGTCATCTCCGCGAGCGTCGACGAGCTCACCGCGACCCTCGACGGCACACGGTCGGCCGACACCGACGGCACCGTCGCGGCCTACACGTGGGACCTCGGCGACGGCACCACGTCCACCAAGGCCGCGCCCGTGCACGAGTACGCGAAGCCCGGCACCTACCCCGTCACGCTCGTCGTGACCGACAACGACGGCTCCACCGGTACCGCCACCACCCAGGTGAGGGTCGACGAGCCCGCCGCCGCCCCGGTCGGCACGACCCTGGCGCGCGACGCGTTCGGCACCGCCCGCAGCAACGGCTGGGGCACCGCGAGCGTCGGCGGCACCTGGACGCACCTCGGCTCGACCGCGAACTACTCCGTCGCCTCGGGCGCCGGCAAGCAGGTCGTGAGCGCCGCGGGCGCCACGCGCATCTCGTCGCTGACCTCCGTGCAGTCCACGAGCTCCGACACCACCGTGACCCTCCAGATGGACAAGGCCGTCGCGGGCGCCGCGGCACAGGTCGCGGTCGTCGGCCGCGTCGTCGGCACCGACGGGTACGGCGCGCGCATCAAGTACGCCACCGACGGCACCGCGCAGCTGTCCGCGATGGAGGGCGGCACCGCCCTGAAGAGCACCTCGCTCGGCACGCTCTCGTCGAAGACGGCCGTCAAGGTCCGCGTCCAGGTCACCGGCACCTCGCCGACGACGCTGCGCGCCAAGGTCTGGAAGTCCGGCACCACCGAGCCCAGCGCCTGGAACGTCACCGCCACCGGCAGCACCGCGAGCTACCAGAAGGCCGGGCACGTCGCCCTCAACTCCTACCTGTCGAGCTCCGCGACCGTCGCGCCGCTGACCGTCTCCTTCAAGGACCTGTCGGTCGTCGGCACCGCCGCCGCCACGGGCACGGGCTCGGGCTCCGACACCACGCCGGGCACGACGGACTCCACGAGCATCGGCGTGCCGAAGGGCACCACGATGGTCAAGACCGTCAAGGGCAACCTCACCATCACCGAGGACGACACCGTCATCGACCGCTGGGACATCCACGGGTACGTCACGGTCAAGGCCAAGAACGTCGTCATCCGCAACAGCTACATCCGCGGCACCGACACCCCGGCCAAGAACGACCTGCTCCGCGTGCAGGGTGACAGCTACTCCGTGCTGGTCGAGAACTCGACGCTCAAGGCCTCGACCCGCACCCCGGACCAGGACGGCGTCAAGGGCTGGAACTTCACGCTCCGCCGCGTCGACATCTCCGACGTCGTCGACCCGGTGCACATCCACGGCTCGAACGTCGTCGTCGAGTACTCCCGCCTGCACGACAACGCGCACTTCCTGGAGGACCCGAACTGGGGCGGCACGCCGAGCCACTCCGACTCGATCCAGCTCCAGAAGGGCACCAACATCACCATCCGGAACAACCAGATCTCCGGGGCCGGCAACGCGGCGCTCATGCTGACGCAGGACGCCGGCGCGGTCTCGAACCTCAAGGTGACCGGCAACACCATCGACGGCGGCGCCTGCTCGATCAACATCAAGAAGCAGACCAACGCCCCGAAGTACGTCACGATCGCGGACAACACGTTCGGCCGCGGCCAGATCTACAAGAACTGCGCCGTGCGCGTCCCGACCGCGTACTCGCTGGACATGCACGACAACACCTGGGTCGACGGCGGCACGGTCGCACGGACCAACATCTGACCTGTCACCCGGACGGAGGGCCCGCGCCACGGCGCGGGCCCTCTTCCGTGTTTCCCTCGTTCGGGTGGCGCTGTCCGGTTTGTCCCCCTTAGGCTCGGCTCCGGCTGCCGCGGGACAGGGGGGACCAGGTGGACCTGACGTACGTGACACCCGTCTTCGAGGCGGAGACCGAGCTGCTCGACCTGCAGGCGCGCTCGTTCGCGCGCCACGTGCCCGTCGGCGCACGGGTCGTCGTGCTGGACGACACGCACCGCGGGCTGCGGGACGTCGACGCGCTGCGCGAGCGGTACGGGCCGCACGGACCGCACGTGCGGGTGCTGCGGCCGGACGAGGTCACCGCGCTCCCGCTGACGTCAGGCTGGCGCAGCCAGCAGGTCCTCAAGCTCGCCGTCGCGCGGCTCGTCGACACCCCGTACTACGTGGCGCTCGACGCCAAGAACCACTTCGTCGCCCCACCGGACGAGCACTTCTTCGTCGCCCCCGACGGGCGGCCCCGCGTGCGCGCGTACGGTTACGCCGACCACGTGCTGCGCGGCTCGCTCGTGCACGTGTGCCGCTACCTCGGGCTCGACCCCGCGCCGCACGTCGAGCGGTTCGCCGCGACGACGACCCCGTTCACGCTCGACCGGGCTGCCGTCCTCGACCTGCTCTCCGACGTCGAGTCCCGCGCGGGGCGGGCGTTCGCGCAGGAGTTCGTCGCGCACGACCTCACCGAGTTCTTCCTCTACTCGGGCTGGCTCGCGCGCCGCGACGGCACGCTCGAGCGGACCATGGAGCTCACGGAGGACCCCAACCCCGTGGTGTGGCCGCGCAGCGCGACCGCCGCCGGGGTGCGCGAGATCCTCGCCGCCGCGCAGCGCGTGCCCGTCATGGGCCTGCACCGCGACGCGGTCCCGCGGCTCGGCGCCGAGGCCGCCGTGCTCCTGGCGGACCACTGGGCGGAGCGCGGCGTGCTCGACAGCCGCCAGGAGGGCATGGCCCTGATCCGGCGCATGCAGCTGCGGTACGCGCACGAGAAGCGCATGCACGCCGTCCGCGAGGCGCCCGCGCGGGCCCGCAACGTGCTGCGCCGCGCGATGGCGCGGGTGCACTGACCCGGGGGGCCTCACGCCTTCGTGTGGAACCTCTGCTGCGCCGCCTCGAGCCCCTCGAGCACCACGGCCTCGACGGCGTCCGCCGCGCGGTCCAGCAGCCAGCCGAGGTCCTTCGCCTCCGTCTTCGAGAAGTCCTTGAGCACGAAGTCCGCGGGGTCCTGGCGGCCCGGCGGGCGACCGATGCCGACGCGCACGCGCACGTAGTCCTTGGTGCCGAGCGCCTTCGTGGTGTCGCGCAGGCCGTTGTGCCCGCCCTCGCCGCCGCCGCGCTTGAGGCGGACGTCCGCGAACGGGATGTCGAGCTCGTCGTGCACCATGACGACCCGCTCGACCGGCACGTCGTAGTACCGCGCGAGCGCCGCGACCGGGCCGCCCGAGACGTTCATGTACGTCGTCGGCTTCGCCAGCACCACGCGCGGGCCGGGTGCCCCGCCCGGCAGCACGCCGAGCCGCGTCTCCGCGACGGCCGCCTGCGGACGGCGGGAGAGCAGCCCGCTGCCGCGCGCGCCGAACGCGGTGCCGGTGCGGCGCGCGAGCTCGTCGAGCACCATCTGGCCCACGTTGTGCCGGTTGCCCGCGTACTGCGGCCCGGGGTTGCCCAGACCCACCACGAGCCACGGTCCCTCAGCCACTGGTCCTCCTCGTCACCGGTGCGCCCGGTGCTCGTCGCGCTCTCGTCGTGCTCGTGCTCGTCGCGCCGCGGCCGTCGGCCGACCGGCGCCGGACACGCCGACGCCCGGCACCGAGACGGTACCGGGCGTCGGGACGCGGGACGGTGCCCGCGCAGGTCCTCAGGCCTCGTCGCCCTCGGCGGGAGCCTCGTCGGCCGTCTCCTCGCCCAGGTCCTCGGCGGAGACGCGCGGCGTCGAGACCGCCACGACGACCGCCTCGGCGTCGGTCACGAGGGTCGCGCCCTGCGGCAGCGTCACGTCGCCGGCCTTGACGGCGGCGCCGTCCTCGAGACCGTCGATCGAGATCTCGACCGACTCGGGCAGGTGCGTCGCCTCGGCCTCGAGGGCGAGCGTCTGCGTCTCGACGACGTGGATGGTGCCGGAGGCGGACTCGCCGGTGACGACGACCGGGACCTCGACGGAGACCTTCTCGCCCTTGGTGACGATGAGCAGGTCGACGTGCTCGATGACGTTCTTGATCGGCTCGCGCTGGACGTCCTTGGCGAGGGCGAGGACCGGCTTGCCGTCGACCTGGATCTCGAAGAGGGCGTTCGCGTGCTTGACCGCGAGCATCGTCTCGTGGCCCGGGAGGGACACGTGGACGGGCTCCGTGCCGTGCCCGTACAGGACGGCGGGGATCTGGCCGGCGCGGCGCAGACGACGCGCGGCGCCCTTGCCGAACTCGGTGCGGGTGGTGGCGGCGAGCTTGATCTCGGACACGATGACTCCAGTGGTGCTGGGGCGCACGGTGGCGCGACGAACAGGACGGACGTGGGCACGGCACGAGGCCGCTGAGCTGGCGGTCGGGCCGACGAGGGGCCCGGTGCCTCGACGCGGGGCGCAGGACGGGCGCACGCGGAGGCGCTCGCCCAGTCGATCACGGACCGGAAGCGGTGGGTGGACCGTCCGACGTCCCTCGCCGAGGCAACCTGACGATCCTACCCGCTCGCGCGGGGCGCGGTGAACCCGTCGCCCCGCCGCAGCCGGTGGGCTCCGTCACCCGCGGTCGAGCACGCGCACGGGCGCCGCGACGACCGTCGCACCCGGCGGCACGTCCCGCACGACGACCGCGCCCGCGCCGATGCGCGCACCGGCCCCGACCGTCACCCGGCCGATGATCTTCGCGCCCGCACCGATGTAGACGCCGTCGCCGATGGTCGGCGCCCCGAAGCGGGGGCTCGACTCGATGTCGTTCTTCCCTATCGTCACGTGCTGGTACACGGTGACGTCGCGCCCGATCACCGCACCGGGCGCGATGAACACCCCGATGGGCTTGTGCGGGAAGCGCGGCGGGCCGGCGAACGTGGTCAGCAGCGAGATGTACCCGCCGAACTCCTCGAGGTACAGCTTGTGCACGGCCGCGTGCAGGCGCCGCACCGGACCGCGCGAGCGCACGGTGCGCTCGCGGTGCGACCACCAGCCGCCCGACAACCGCACGAGGATCCGCACCAGCACACGGCGAGGCTATCGATCCGGACGAACCGGGCACATCGGGCGTCTCACCCACCGGCCGCCGCGGCGGCCGTGCGCGGGCCGGCTACCGCGTCAGGCGTTGCCGTCGAACAGGCTCGTGACCGAGCCGTCGTCGAAGACCTCGCGGATCGCGCGCGCGATCAGCGGCGCGATCGACAGGACCGTGAGCTGCTCGAACCGCTTGTCGTCCTCGACCGGCAGGGTGTCGGTGATGACGACCTCGCGCACGCCGCACTCCGACAGGCGCTGCACGGCCGGGTCGGACAGGATGCCGTGCGTCGCGGCGACGATGACGTCCTTCGCGCCGGCCTCGCGCAGCACGCGTACGGCCTCGGCGATCGTGCCGCCCGTGTCGATGAGGTCGTCGACGAGCACGCACGAGCGGCCCTCGACGTCACCGACCACGCGGTTCGCGACGGCCTTGTTCGCCGTGCGCACGTCACGCGTCTTGTGCACGAACGCCAGCGGGCCGCCGCCGAGCTTCGCGGCCCACTGCTCCGCGACGCGGATGCGGCCCGCGTCCGGGGAGACGACCGTGACGTTCGTCAGGTCCACGCGCGAGCGCACGTAGTCGACGAGGATCGGCATGGCCCACAGGTGGTCCACCGGGCCGTCGAAGAAGCCCTGGATCTGGGCGGTGTGCAGGTCGACCGACATGATGCGGTCCGCGCCCGCGGTCTTGAACATGTCCGCCAGGAGCCGGGCCGAGATCGGCTCGCGGCCGCGGCTCTTCTTGTCCTGGCGCGCGTAGCCGTAGAACGGCGCGACGACGGTGATGGTCTTGGCCGAGGCGCGCTTGAGCGCGTCGACCATGAGCAGCTGCTCCATGATCCACTTGTTGATCACGGGCGACGCGTGGGACTGCAGCACGAACGCGTCCGCGCCGCGCACCGACTCCCCGAACCGCGTGTAGATCTCGCCGTTGGCGAAGTCGTACGCGCTCGTCGGGACCAGCTCGATGCCCAGCTCCTCGGCGACGGCCTCCGCGAGCTCCATGTGGGCCCGGCCGGAGACGACGACGAGTCGCTTCTCTCCGTCGTGGGAGATGATCCCCGTCATCGCGTGCTCGTCTCCTCGGTGCCGTGCTGGGCGGCGGTCTGGCCGGCTCCCTGGCCGGGCGTGGTGGGCTCGGGGTCGGGCAGGTGCGCCGGCTGGCCGGGCAGGCCGGGCGGCGGCGTCACGGGGATGCCGCGCGCGGCGGTCGCGGCGCGCTCGAGCTCCGCGCGCGCCTGCGGCGACAGCGACTCGTCGAGCGACGGGCCCGCGGCGGCAGCGGCGGCCTGCGCGGCGCGGGCGGCGGGCGTGCCCGCGCGCGAGCGCAGGACCCAGCCCTCGATGTTGCGCTGCGCGCCGGCGCTCACGCCGAGCGCCCCGGCGGGCACGTCGCGGCGGATCACCGAGCCGGCGCCCGTGTAGGCGCCGTCGCCCACGCTCACGGGCGCGACGAACATGTTGTCCGCGCCGGTGCGGGCGTGCGAGCCGATCGTCGTGCGGTGCTTGTTCACGCCGTCGTAGTTGACCGTGACGGACGCGGCGCCGATGTTCGAGTGCTCCCCGATCGTCGCGTCGCCGATGTACGACAGGTGCGGGACCTTCGAGCCCTCGCCGATCTGCGCGTTCTTCGTCTCGACGAACGTGCCGATCTTGCCCTTGCGGCCCAGGACCGTGCCGGGGCGCAGGTAGGCGAACGGGCCGACGCTCGCACCCTCGCCGATGACCGCGAGGCTGCCGTGCGTGCGGGACACCGTGGCGCCCGCGCCGACCTCGACGTCGGTGAGCGTCGTGTCCGGGCCGACCGTCGCGCCCTCGCGGACGACCGTCGTGCCGTGCAGCTGCGTGCCCGGCAGGAGCGTCACGTCGCGCTCGAGCTCGACGTCCACGTCGACCCACGTCGTCGCGGGGTCGACCACGGTGACGCCCTCGCGCATCCAGTCCTCGAGGATGCGGCGGTTGAGCTCGGCGGCGAGGGCCGCGAGCTGCACGCGGTCGTTGACGCCCTCGACGACGAACGGGTCGTCGGTGCGCAGCGCGCGCACGTGCCCGCCGTCGCCGCGCGCGATCGCGAGCACGTCGGTCAGGTAGACCTCGCCCTGCGCGTTGTCGCGGTCGAGGCGCCCGAGCGCGCTGCGCAGCACCGCGGCGTCGAACACGTAGATGGAGGAGTTGATCTCGCGGATCTCGCGCTCGGCGTCGGTCGCGTCCTTGTGCTCGACGATCCGCAGCACGTCGCCCGTGCCGGGCTCGCGCACGATCCGGCCGTAGCCCGTGGCGTCCTCGACCTCGGTGGTCAGGACGGTCACGGCGTTGCCGTCCGCGTGGTGCGCGGCGAGCAGCTCGCCGAGGGTGCCCGCGTCGAGCAGCGGCACGTCGCCCGCGACGACGACGACCGCGCCCTCGAGCAGCACGCCCGACGCGGAGCCCGGCGCGCCGGGGCGGTCGAGCGCGGCGACGGCGCTCGCCTGCGCGGCGGCGTCGAGCGTGGTCATGGCGACCTGGACGGCGCGGCCCGTGCCCGGGATGGCGTCCTGGTCGGCGATGAGCGCCGTGGGGGCGAGCTCGGTCACGTGCGCCGCGACCTTGTCCCGCTCGTGCCGGACGACCACCACGACCCGCTCCGGGTCGAGGGCCTGCGCGGTGGCCAGCGCGTGCCCGAGCATGCTGCGGCCGGCCAGCGTGTGCAGGACCTTCGGGGTCGCCGAGCGCATCCTGGTCCCCTCACCTGCGGCGAGGACGACGACGGCGGCTGGGCGGGGGACGGTCACCTGTGGGTGCTCCTCGCGAGGGTGTGCCCGACGATCCGGGCGTGGGATCCGTGCGCGCCCGCCACTCTACCGCCGCGCCCGGGCCCGCCCGTCCGCGGGGGCCGAGTCGCGGGTCACACCGAGCCGCAGCGCAGCACCGGTCCGGTGCGCCCGTCCTGGAGCGTCGCCGTGCGCTCGACACGCACCTCGTCGGCCCCCCCGGCCGCCGTGACCTGCACCTCGACCGTCGCGGTCTCGCCGGGCGCGAGGCGCACCGAGACGGCGCCCGCGCGGCGTCCGGCGTGGTCGTGCAGCACCGGGCCGACCGTCACCGGCTCCTCGCCGCCGCGCGCCACCCGGATCTCCCCGAGGTCGCCGCCGCGCGGCGAGTAGAGCAGCACCTGCGTCGTGAACGACCCCGCCGGCGTGCCGTTGTCGCCGCCGCCCGTCACGTACTCCGGGAGCACCGTCGCCGCGTCCGCGGGCGCCGTCGAGGTGAGCGTGAGGCGCAGCCACGCGCTCGCGCCGTCAGGCGGGCACTCCAGGGAGTCCGCGGTCAGGCTCGTGCGCAGGTAGTAGTCCATCTTCGAGACGGTCGCGTCGTTGAGGAACACGCCCGCGGTCGCACCGGCCGCGGCGTCGTCGCCGAGGAAGTCGTGCACGAGGCCCACCGCGCGCAGGCGGTCGCGCAGCACCTCGTCGGCGGCCCACACCGACACCCGCCCCTCGCCGACGACCTCGCCGACCGCGTCCACGAGGGCCGTCCCCGAGTAGCCGCCGGCGAACGTCGCGGTGACCACGGCCTGCGCGACCGACGCGAAGAACGCGTCGGACAGGTCCGCGTCCGGGTACCGCGCGTACGCCTGGGACAGCAGCGTCTCGATCGCGTCCCCCGCGGTCAGCACCGTCCCGTCCTGGGTCGTCGCGGGGCCGATGACCGTGAGCAGCCGCGACAGGACCACCGGGTCCACGGTGACGACCCCGTCGACCTGGCGCCCCGTGGCCTCGGTCCACAGCGCGCTCGCGAGCTGCGCCGTGCGCCCGAAGTCCGGCGTGGCCGTCACGGCCTGCATGTACCGGCCGAGCGAGTCCCCGTGCAGCGCGCGCTCCGCGGGGTCCAGCGGCAGCACCGGCGCCCCGGGGCGGTCCATGGTGCGCGCCGGCTGCTGCTCCCCCACGGTGATCCGGCCCGCGTCCGCCTCGACCTCGAGCACCGAGCCGACGATCCCGCCGGCGCTGCGCAGCTCCGCGGGGTTGAGGACCAGCACCAGGTACGTGCGCGGGCCGTCCGCGCCGAGCACCGCCGGGACGATGCCGAGCGCCGTGTCGGCCGCCGCGAGCCGGTCCCGCAGCTCGACGAGCTGGTCGCGCGCCGGCACGAGCCGGTCCGCGAGCGCCGGGACGAGCGCGTCGGCGTCCACGTCCGTCAGCCGCGTCACCGCGTCGTCGACGACCGTGCGCGCCTGCGCGACCGCGGGCGCCATCGCCGCGAGCGCCGCGACGTCCACGCGCCCGTCGCGCGGGGTGAGCGCGTCGGTCGAGAAGTCCCCCGCGACGTCGACGAGCGGCGGCAGCGCGTCGTGCGCGAGCGCGTGGAACGCGTCGGTCGCAGCCGACACCGCCGCGAGCTGCTCCCCCGCCCACGGCAGGTGCTCCGCGGCGCGCCACACCGGGTCGCCGGTCGCCGCGGCCGCGCGCGACGCCGCGTCCTGCAGGCCGGGCAGCGCGGAGCCGAGCGCGGCCACGTCCCCCGCGGCCACCGCCTCGCGCACCACGTCGACCTCGTCGTCCGCGTCCGCGAGCGCGGCCGCGACCTGCGTCCCCCGCCACGCGAGCCACACGGCCGCGAGGACCAGCACGACGAGCACGCCCAGCAGCCCGAGGAGCACGCGGCGCAGCGTGCGCCGCGCGGGCCGGCGCGCGGTCTCCCCTGTCTTGGTCGCGGTCTCGGCCGCGGTCTCGGGCACCGTCTCGGCCGCGGTCCCGCTCGTGGTCCCGGCGGCGGCCTCGTCGGCGTGCTCGTCCGTGCGCTCAGGCACGTCGGGCGCGCGGTCGTCCACGTGCTCGGTCGCGTGCTCGGTCACAGTCCCCGTCCCGTCGGCGCTCGTCGCTGCCGCGTCGCGGCTCTTGCAGGCTAGGTGCCCGTTTCGGCCCCGTCAGCAGCGTTCCGCCCGATTCACCCGGATCGCCGCCACCCGAACGTGCGCGAGACGTCACACACCCGTCACGCGCCCGGGACGTGCGCGTCACAGCACCGCGCCACGATGCCCCCGACGGGCCCGGACCCGTCACCGCACGCACCCGTCCGCACCACCGCAGAGCGAGGTCCCGTTGCTCAAGAAGTCCCGCGCCGCGTCCGCCACCCGCCTCACGTTCGCCCTCCCGACGGCCACGGTCGACGGACCCGTGAGCGTCGTCGGCACGTTCAACGACTGGACGCCCGGCACGCACGTGCTGCGCCGCCGCTCGAACGGCACGTCGAGCGTGTCCGTCACCGTCCCCACCGGCACCGTCGTGCGGTTCCGCTACCTGGGTGAGCACGGCCGCTGGTTCGACGACGAGTCCGCCGACGAGATCACGCCCGACGGCTCGGTCGTCCTCGCCTGACCCCCGGGCACCGGCGCCCCGACCCGGCGGCGCACCCGGCCGGGCGCGCGCTCCGGCGCGGGCCGGTCAGCCGCGCCAGGCGGGGAGCTGCTGGACGGCCCACTCGTTGCCGTCCGGGTCGGTGAACCCGGTGAACCGCCCCCAGGGCAGGTCCTGCACCTCGGGCGCCTCCACGCCGTGCTCGACGAGGAACGCGCGCGCGGCGTCGGCGTCGTCCACGACCACCTGCAGCCCCTTGACCGACCCGGGCGGCGCGTCGGTCAGCCCGGTGCCGACGGCGATCGAGCACGCCGACCCGGGCGGGGTCAGCTGCACGAACCGCAGCTCGTCGCTGACCTGCTGGTCGTGGTCGACGACGAAGCCGACCTGCTCCGCGTAGAACGCCTTCGCCCGGTCGACGTCGCCGACCGGGACGATCACGAGCTCGAGCCTGAAGTCCATCGCGGCCCCCTGGAGGACGGGCCGTCGACCCGACGTCGACGGCGGTCCGCCCATCGTCCTCCGGGGCACCGACACACCGGACGAACCGGGCGGCCGCGCGCGGGTGCGCGGCTCCGCCCCCAGGATTCGAACCTGGACCGCGAGGCTCCAAAGGCCTGCGTGCTGCCGTTACACCAGGGCGGATCGCCGGGGCCGTGCGGGCGCCGGCGGCGCGCCAAGTCTGCCAGCCGCGTCCGCGTGCCCGGCGGGCGGACCGGGTCGCGGACGCCGCGCGGCGGTGCCCCGCGGGTCGGTCGGCGCTCGCCCGGCGGGGTGACGTGCCCGGCGGCCGCGCGCGGCCGGGCGGGACGCGCGCCCCGGCACGGCATGATGGTCGCCATGGCGGAGAGCAGACGGACCCCCCGGTCGCGCATGACCGGGGTGCAGCGACGCGCCCAGCTGCTGGACGTCTCGCGCCGGCTGTTCGCCGAGAAGGGCTTCGAGGGCACGAGCGTCGAGGAGATCGCGGCGCGCGCCGAGGTCTCCAAGCCGGTGGTGTACGAGCACTTCGGCGGCAAGGAGGGCGTGTACGCGGTCGTCGTCGACCGCGAGGTGCAGGGTCTGACGGGCGCGCTCACGGGGGCGCTCGAGGGCGGCGGGCACCCGAAGGTCCTCGTCGAGCGCACGGCGCTGGCGCTGCTGTCGTACATCGAGGCGAACGAGGACGGGTTCCGGATCCTCGTGCGGGACTCGCCGGTCGCGCAGGCGACGGGGACGTTCTCGAGCCTCATCGGGGACGTCGCGACGCAGGTGGAGCACCTGCTCGCCGACCAGTTCAAGAAGCAGGGCCTCGACCCCAAGACCGCGCCGATCTACGCGCAGATGCTCGTCGGGATGGTCGCGCTGACGGGCCAGTGGTGGCTCGACGCGCGCCGGCCGGGCAAGACGGACGTCGCCGCGCACCTGGTCAACCTCGCGTGGAACGGGCTGTCGGGCCTGGAGCGCCGGCCGTCGCTGACGAAGCTCGCGGACCGGCCGCGGCACGCCGCGGACCGCGCGGACGCCCCGCAGGACGCCACCGCCACCGCCTGAGCGGCACGCGCACGTCGCCCGGAACCACCCGGTCGCTCGGCACCGGTTGTGTCGACGTCGAGTAATCTGCACTCATGGCGCAGACGGCTCACGACGAGGTGGACCGGATCGTCGCCGCCTGGAACCGGGAGCGGCCCGACCTGGACGTGCGGCCGCTCGAGGTGCTGTCCCGCGTGAGCCGCCTGGCGCGGCACCTGGACCTGGCCCGCCGCGGTGCGTTCGACCGGCACGGGCTGGAGACCTGGGAGTTCGACGTGCTGTCCGCGCTGCGTCGCGCGGGCGCCCCCTACCGGCTGTCGCCGGGGGCGCTGCTGACGCTGACGCTCGTGACGTCCGGGACGATGACGAACCGCATCGACCGGCTCGCGGAGAAGGGTCTCGTGGAGCGCCAGCCGTCGCCCGACGACCGCCGCGGCGTGCTCGTGCAGCTCACGCCCGCGGGCCTGGAGCGGGTCGACGCGGCGTTCGCGGACCTGCTCGACACCGAGCGCTCGCTGCTGGGCGACCTGTCCGAGGAGGAGCGCACGCGCCTCGCGGAGCTGCTGCGCGCGGCGCTCGTGCCGTTCGACGCCCCGCACTGACGGCCCGCGGCGCCGGGTGCGGGCACGCTCGTCGTCCCGCCCTCCCGGAGGGTCAGCCCCCGGCGACGTCCGCGGCCTCGAGCCAGGCCTCCTCGAGCTCCTCGCGCTCGGCGGCCAGGGCGCGCAGCTCGGCGTCCAGCCGCTGCACGGCCTCGTGGTCGGTCGCCTGCTCGGCGAGCCGCGCGTGCAGCGCGGTCTCGAGGTCGCCGATCCTCGCCAGTCGCCGCTCGATCCGGGCGACCTCCTTGCGCGCGGCGCGCACGTCGGCGGCGCTGGGCGCGGCGGGCGCACCGCCCGTCGCCTCGCCCGCCGTGCCGTCCGGCTCCGCCGGGGTGCCCGACGAGCCCGCGGACCCGCCCTCGAGCGCGGCGCGTCGCAGCGCGAGGTACTCCTCGACCCCGCCGGGCAGGTCCCGCAGGCGCCCGTCGCCGAGCAGCGCGACCTGCCGGTCGCACACGCGCTCGAGCAGGTAGCGGTCGTGCGAGATGACGATCAGCGTGCCCGGCCAGCCGTCGAGCAGGTCCTCGAGCGCGGCGAGCGTGTCGGTGTCGAGGTCGTTCGTGGGCTCGTCGAGCAGGAGCACGTTGGGCTCGCCGACGAGCAGGCGCAGCAGCGACAGGCGACGCCGCTCGCCACCGGACAGGTCCTTGACGGGGGTGCGGGCGCGGTCGCGCGTGAAGCCGAGCCGCTCGACGAGCTGCGCGGCCGTGAGCTCCTTGCCGCCGACGACGACCGAGCGCTTCTCGGCCTCGACGACCTCGACGACGCGCAGGTCCGCGACCTCGTCGAGGTCCTCGACGTCCTGCCGCAGCTCGGCGACCTGCACGGTCTTGCCGCGCTTGACCCGCCCGGCGTCGGGCGCGAGGCGGCCGGACAGCAGCCGCAGCAGCGTCGTCTTCCCGGCGCCGTTGACGCCGACGACCCCGTACCGGTCCCCCGGCCCGATCCGCCACGTCACGTCGTCGAGCAGCGTGCGCCCGCCGAGCGCGACCGTGACGTCCTCGACGTCGAGCACGTCCTTGCCGAGGCGCGCGGTGGCCATGCGGGACAGCTCGAGCTGGTCGCGCGGCGGCGGCTCGTCGGCGATGAGCGCGTTCGCGGCGTCGATGCGGAACTTCGGCTTGGACGTGCGCGCTGGCGCGCCGCGGCGCAGCCACGCGAGCTCCTTGCGCAGCAGGTTCTGCCGCTTCTCCTCCGTGACCGCGGCGGTGCGGGCCCGCTCGGCGCGCGCGAGCACGTACGCCGCGTAGCCGCCGTCGTACTGGTCGACCTGCCCGTCGTGCACCTCCCACGTGCGGGTGCAGACCGCGTCGAGGAACCACCGGTCGTGGGTGACGACGACGAGCGCGCCGGTCCCGCGCGAGAAGCGCTGGTTGAGGTGCTCCGCGAGCCAGGCCACGCCCTCGACGTCGAGGTGGTTGGTGGGCTCGTCGAGGACGAGCACCTCGTCGTCGCCGACGAGCAGCGCGGCGAGCGCGACGCGGCGGCGCTGCCCGCCGGACAGGGTCGCGACGTCGGCGGCGAGGTCGACGTCCGGCAGGAGGCCGGCGTGCACGGCGCGGATGCGCGGGTCCGAGGCCCACTCGTGCGCGTCGGCCGAGCCGTGGATCGCGTCGAGCACGGTCCCGCCGCCCAGGTCGTCGCGCTGGTCGAGCATCGCCAGGCGCACGCCGCCCGCGCGGGTCACGCGCCCGTCGTCGGGCTCCTGCACGCCGGCCAGCACGCGCAGGAGCGTGGACTTGCCGGCGCCGTTGGGGCCGACGACGCCGATGCGCTGGCCGTCGTCGAGGCCGAGGGAGACGCCGTCGAGGAGGACACGGGTCCCGAGCGCGAGGGTGACGCGGTCCGCGCCGAGGAGGTGAGCCATGAGGCCTTCGAGGTTACCGGCCCCGCGGCGCGGACCGCGGGGCCGTCCGGCGCGGTCCGCGCCCGGCGCTCAGCGCGTCAGGTACGTCCCGAGGTTGTCGAGGATCTGCGCGCAGCCGGTCTCGCGGTTCACCGCGCCCTCGGGGCCGTCGGTGTAGACGCCCTGCTCGACGTAGGTGAGGCGCGTGCCGCCGTCGACGGCCTCGAACGTCGTGGTGACCAGCGACGTGGACAGGTACTGCCCGTCGACCCACATGTCGTAGGTGTGCACGACGCGCTGCCGCTCGACGATGTCGGAGTACCGCGCGACGTAGCGGCTGCGCGGGCCGTCGTGCCAGCGCCCGTCCTCGACCTCGAAGCCCCCGGGCCGGAAGTCGTTGGTGCGCTCGTCGGTGTCGAAGTGCTCGTCGTCGCCGAACCACTGCAGGCGCTCGTCGAGGTCGGCGAACGCGGCCCACACGCGCTCGACGGGCACGGGGTAGGTCCGCTCGATGGTGAACGTGGCGTGGGCGAGCTCGGTCGTGGTGGTGGTCATGGCTGCTCCCGGGGTCCGGCGAGGTGCTCGCCGAGGCGGTCGAGGCGGCGCTCGGCCGGGCCGCGCCGGGCGGAGAGCCAGGCGGTGGCACCGGCGAGCGCGCCGGGGACGAGCGTGCAGGTGCGGACGCGGCCGACCTTCTGCGACGTGACGATCCCCGCACCCTCGAGCACCGCGAGGTGCTGCAGGACGGCGGGCAGGGACATGTCGAGCGGGTCGGCGAGCGTGCCGACGGTGGCGGGCCCGCGCGTGAGTCGCTCGACGACCGCACGCCGGCTCGCGTCGGACAACGCCCGGAACACGGCGTCGAGCCGCTCCCGGTCGTCACCCTCCGAATGGTTAAGCATCTCCTTAACTATCGGGTCGGCGACTCGGCGCGTCAAGGGGTGGGAGACGTCAGTCGGTCGCGACGACGCGGGCGCCGCCCACCGGGCCGGTCGCCGTGAGGACGCGGTCCGCCGCGCCCGAGGCCGTGAACGCCGCCGCGAGCACCAGGGCGTGCTGGCGGCTGCGGGCCAGCGCGGCGACCGTCGGGCCGGAGCCCGAGACCACCACGCCGAGCGCGCCGGAGTCGCGCGCGACGTCCAGCGGCGCGGCCAGACCCGGGTCGAGCGCGAGCGCCGCGGGCTGCAGGTCGTTGTGCAGCGCCTCCCCCAGCGCGTGCGGGTCGCCCGCGCGCAGCGCCTGCAGCAGGGGGACCTCGTCGCCCAGGTCCGGCGGCAGGTCCAGGTCCCGGGCGTCGCCGCGCATCGTGTCGAGCGCGCCGTACACGGCCCCGGCCGACAGGCCCCGGTCCTGCACCGCGAACGCCCAGTGGAACTCGCCGCGGCCCAGCACCGGTGTCAGCAGGTCGCCGCGCCCCTGGCCCACCGCGGTGTGGCCCTGCAGCACGAACGGCACGTCCGAGCCGAGCTCCGCCGCGAGCTCCAGCAGCTGCGCGCGCGACAGGCCCGCGCCCCACAGCGTGTCGCACGCGAGCAGCGCCGCCGCGGCGTCCGCGGAGCCGCCGGCCATGCCGCCCGCCACGGGCACGCCCTTGTCGATGTGCAGGTGCACGCCCTCGTCGATCCCCGCGGCGGCCGCGACGAGCTCCGCGGCCCGCATCGCGAGGTTCGAGGAGTCCGTGGGCACGAGCTCGGCCTGCGGGCCCGCGACCGTCACGACGCGCTCGTCGGACGCGCGCGCGGTGACCTCCTCGAACACCGACACGGCCTGGAACACGGTCGTCAGCGGGTGGTACCCGTCCGGGGCGACCGGGCCGACGTGCAGCGACAGGTTGACCTTGCCGGGAGCACGCACACGGACCTCGCGGGTGGTGGCGACCTCCACCGGGCTCAGCGTCACGGCTCCACTGTGCCAGCAGGCGCGGCGCCGCGCGTACCGGCCAGCTGCTCCGCGACGCGCGCGAAGCCCTCGACGTCGACCGTCTCCCCGCGCGCCTGCGCGTCCACGCCCGCGGCGACGAGCGCGGCCGCCGCGGCCTCGTTCGACCCGAACAGCGGCGCGAGCGCGGCGCGCAGCATCTTGCGGCGCTGCGCGAACGCGGCGTCGACGACCTCGAACACCTGCTCGCGCGTCGCGGTGGTGGTCGGGGGCTCGCGCCGGTCCAGGCGCACGAGCGCGGAGTCGACGTTCGGCACCGGCCAGAACACCGACCGGCCCACGGTCGCGGTGCGCCGCACGTGCGCGTACCAGGCGGCCTTCGCCGACGGCACGCCGTACGTGCGGGACCCCGGCGGGGCCGCCAGGCGGTCGGCGACCTCCGCCTGCACCATGACGAGCGCGTGCTCGAGCGAGCCGAACCGCTCGAGGAACGTCAGCAGCACCGGGACGGACACGTTGTAGGGCAGGTTCGCGACGAGCGCGCGCGGCGGCTCCCCCGGCAGCTCGGTGACCTCGAGCGCGTCGCGCAGCACCACCGTGAGCCGCGCGCGCCCCTCGTCGTCGCGCAGCACCGCGGGCTCGTCGCGCGCGGTGTCGTCCGGGTGCAGGTCCGCGTGCGCGGCGACCGTGCTCGGCAGCAGGCGCGCGAGCACCGGGTCGATCTCGACCGCGACGACGTCCGCGCCCGCCTCGAGCAGACCCAGCGTCAGCGAGCCCAGCCCGGGCCCGACCTCGACGACGCGCGTGCCCGGCTCCACGCCGGCCTGGCGGACGATCTTGCGCACCGTCCCCGCGTCGAGCACGAAGTTCTGCCCGAGCGTCTTCGTCGGGCGCACCCCGGCGCGCTCGGCGAGGTCGCGGATCTGCGCGGGGCCGAGCAACGTGACGGTCATGGGCGCCAAGCCTACGAGGGCGCCCGCCCCGGCCGCGCACGAGGCGCGACGGGCGGACGCCCTCGCAGGTGGTGTCTCGCTCAGGAGATCAGGAGAACAGGCGCGGGCCGCAGTGCGGCCACTGCCCCGCGCCCGAGCGCAGGTACAGCATCTTGGCGCGCGCGGTCTGCTCGGCCGGCGACGCCTGCGACGGCAGGCCCGCTCCGCCGACGGAGCGCCACGTGCCCACCGAGAACTGGTACAGCCCGTGGTACAGGCCGTTGCGCGACACGATGGTCGGGTTGCCGCCGGACTCGCACTTGGCGAGCGCGGCCCAGTTCAGCGAGTCCGCGTCACGCGTGTCGCCGATGGGGCCGGCCTTGCCGCCGCCACCGCCGCCGCCGGAGCGGACGACCGGACGCTTCTTGGTGCCGACCGCGACGACCTCGTCGACCGGGGCCTTGGTGCGGGTGTCGGCGACGACGACGCGCGCCGTCTCCTTGCCGTCGACCGTGGTGACCTGCTCGACGATCGTGCGCGTGCCCGGCACGCCCTTGGTCGTGACGACCTTGGTGCCGACGTAGCGCGAGTCGTCCTTCTTCTCGGACGACGAGAACGCGATCTCCTCGGAGCGCGTGACGGTCTGCACGACGACGCGCTGCACGACGACGCGCAGGGCCTCGTCGTCGCCGTTCGCCAGGCGCACGGTGTCGCGCGAGTTCAGGGCCACGCCCGCGTCCTCGAGCGCCTCGGCGACCGTGGTGCGCACGTCGCCCACCGCGATCTCCTCGCCGTCGACGACGATCGTCGCGGGGCCGCGCAGGGACAGGTCGAGCGAGAGCTGCGGGCGGCCGCCGCCGGAGCGGGACGCGACGAGCTGCACGTCGGGGTCGCGGGCCGCGAGGAGGTCGAGCGCCTCGTCGGCCGTGAGCGCGGTCGTCCAGACCGTGCGCTCCTCGCCGTCCTGCGCGACGGTGACCTGGTGCGCGTGGCGCACGGTCACGACGTCGCCGTCGGACAGGCTGCCCACGGGGGTGACGGCGTCGCGCTCGCCCAGCTGCACGCCCTGGTCGGCGAGCAGGTTCTCGACCGAGCCGGCGAAGGTGCTGACCTCGCGGGCCTGGCCGTCGACGTCGAGCGTCACGGTCTTGTGGGCGTTCGCGTACACCGCGGTGCCGCCGGCGACGACGAGCGCGCCGGCCGCGACGAGCGCGGGCAGAGCCAGGCGTCGGCCCGGTCGGCCGTCCTGCTCCGTGATGTCGGTGTCGTGCGGAGCCGCGGGCTCCGAGGTGGCACGCGTGCGGTTGAGCAGGCGTCCGAGGCGGGTCGTGAAGGGCACGTGGCTCCAGCCGTCGTGGTTCCCGGCCACGGGGTGCAGGTCGTGCCCGAGGGCACCCGGCGTCCCGACCCGGACGCGTGCGCGCAGGTCGGTACGTGACGACTGGAGGGAGGCGTCACCGCCGGTCCCGGATCCCCGATCCGGCTACCGCTCGCCGGGGCCCGAGGGCCGGTCCGGCGAGGCCGCGTGGCAAGCGGGCACGGGGCCCGGCACGCGCAGCGACATGCGACCGTAACCCGATCGTGACCTAGGAGCCAACCCCGCCGTCCGCGCGTGACGCGGCCGCCGACCCGGGCCGGGGCGTGCCCGGCCTTGACGATCGGACCGTGTCCAGGTCAAGAGATGGTCAGTACCAGTGCTTCTGGGTGAAGAACGCCCATGCCCCGCACGGTGTCTTGTACCGGCTCTTGATGTAGTTGAGGCCCCATGTGATCTGCGTCGCAGGGTTCGTGCGCCAGTCCGCGCCGACCGACGCCATCTTCGAGCCCGGCAGCGCCTGCGGGATGCCGTACGCGCCCGACGACTTGTTGTGCGCGTTGACCCGCCAGCCGCTCTCCTTGTTCCACAGCGCCAGCAGGCAGGCGAACTGGTCGTCGCCCCAGCCGCGCGCCGCGGCCATCTCCTTGCCGAGCGCCTGCGCGGTACCCGGGGAGACGTTCGAGCTGGTCGGCAGGTCGGACGTGCCGATCTTCACGACCTGCTTCACCGGCTCCGTGGTCACCACCGACGTCACCACGCGCCGGCCGACGACGACCCCGCCGACGACCTCGAGCTCGTACGTGGTGGTCCGCACGCCCGCGCGCCCCGCCTGCGTGACCACGCGCATGCCCTTGAGCAGCTTCGGGTCCTCGATCTCCTCGGTCTCGAACGGCAGCGTCTCCGTGACGACCTCGCCGCTCTGCTCGCCGCGCGTGACCAGCACCGCGAGCCCGTCGACCGCCGCCGCGTCGAGCGGCACCGAGACCTGGTCGCCCTCGTTGAGTACCAGGCCGATGTCCCGCAGCGCCTCGCGCACCGTCGAGCCGCTCGAGACGCCGTCGATGACCTGGCCGTCCACGACCAGGTGGATCGTCTTCTGCGTCGAGACGTGCAGCGTCCCGCGGCCCAGCGACGACGAGCGCGACGCCGACAGGCGCACCTCGCCGTCCCGCAGCCCCAGGGAGTCGACCGCCTCGCCGACCGTCAGCGCGGTCGTCCAGACCCGCTTCTCCTGGCCGTCGACCGCGACGTCGAGCTGACGCGCGTGGCGCACGACGATCTGCTCGCCCTTGCCGACGAGCTCGTCGACGGCCGGCGCGACCAGGTCGCGCTCCCCGACCTCGATGTCCCCGGCGGCGAGCACCTGGCCGACCGTGCGGCCGAAGCCCTCGACCTGCACGAGCTCGCCGTCGACGTCGACGACGACCTCCTTGTGCAGGACCGCGAACGCGCTCGTGGCGCCGACGACGAGGGCCAGCACGGTGCCCTGCGCGACGTGCGCGCCCAGGCGACCGCGACCGCGCCTCGCTGCGGTGCTCACGCGGTGCTCCCTCCGTCCTCGGGGCGGTCGCCGCGGTGTCCCGCGACGCTCGTCGTGCCGGTGCTCGTCGTGCCGGTCGTGGTGACCCGGCGGCCGTCGCACCCTCGGCCGCTCGTCCTGCCCCCCGGACGCACGTCCGACCGTAACCGATCCGTGATCGGCGACGGAAGCCGGGACCTCGACCGTCCCGCAGGCCGATCACCCCTTCGCGCGACGGGTCCGACGCGGCCGTCGGCGTGTCGCTCGGCGTGTCGCGGCGGGGTGCTCACCACTGCCCGTAGACCTCCTGCGAGGTGCGCGCCAGCACCGCGCACACCTCCGCGACGTCCTCGCCGCGCGCCGCCGCGAGCGCCCGGACGGTGCCCGGCAGCAGGTACGGCGCGTTCGGCCGGCCCCGCAGCGGGTGCACCGTCAGGTACGGCGCGTCGGTCTCGACGAGCAGCAGCCCCGCGGGCAGCAGGCGCGCGGCCTCGCGCAGGTGCTCGTTCGCCGGGAACGACACCGGGCCCGCGAACGAGCAGAACCAGCCATGCTCCGCCGCGACCTGCGCCAGCGCCGGACCGCCCGAGAAGCAGTGGAACACCGTGCGCTCCGGGGCGCCGTCGCGCAGCAGCACCTCGACGACCTCGTCGTGCGCGTCCCGGTCGTGGATCTGCAGCGCCAGGCCCAGCTCCTTGGCGAGCGCGACGTGCGCGCGGAACGCCTCCACCTGGACCTCGCGGCCACGCGGGCCCGCGCGGAAGAAGTCCAGCCCCGTCTCCCCGACCGCCCGGATGCGTGGGTTGCCGCGCGCGGTCGTCGCGACCAGGTCCAGGGCCTCGTCGAGCGGCAGGTCGTGCCACGGCTGCGGGTCCGGCTCCAGGCCGTCCGGGGCGACCTCGCGGACGCCCGCGTGCAGCACCGCCTCGTTCGGGTGGACCGCCACCGCGCCGAGCAGCTCCGGGTGCTCGCGCACCGCGGCGTCCGTCCAGCGCACCGCCTCGACGTCGCAGCCGACCTGCACCATCCGCGGCACGCCGACCGCCGCCGCGCGCGCCAGGTGCGCGGCGAGGTCCGGCTGCCGCGCCTCGTCGCCGCCCTCGGGACCGTCCCAGCCCGGCGCGCGCCAGCCGACCACCGTCTCCAGGTGCGTGTGGTTGTCCACCACGGGCACCGGCAGCGGCTCCGGCGGCGCGGGCCAACCCCGCTCGCGCGAACGGCCCATCAGCGGTTCTGGTACCGGGCGAGCTCCTCCTCGACGATCGAGTCGTCGAGCTTGGTGAACACCGGGGTCGGGGCGCCCACCGGCGTGCCGGGCGTCAGCGTCGGGGACGCCCACGCCGGGACGTCGCGGTAGTCGCCCGTGATCACCGGGTAGTGGCGCGACTCGTCGTCGAGGTCCGTGACCTCGTCGATGCGCGGCTGCGGCGCGAACACACCCGTGCCGCCGAGCGTCTCGTGCACCTTCTGCGCCGAGTGCGGCAGGAACGGCGCGAGCAGCGTGTTCGCGTCCGCGACGACCTGCGCCGCGGTGTTCAGCACCGTGCCCAGGCGCTCGCGGTCGCCCTTGAGCTTCCACGGCTCCGTCTCCGAGACGTACCGGTTCGCCTCCTGCACCACGCGCATCGCCTCCGCGATGGCCGCCTTGTGCCGGTGCGTGCCGATGAGCTCGCCCACCGTGCCGAACGCCGCGCGCGACTGGTCGAGGATCGCCCGGTCGACGTCCAGCAGGTCCCCCGCGGCGGGGATCTCGCCGAAGTTCTTGTGGATCATGCTCGCGGTGCGGTTCACGAGGTTGCCCCAGCCCGCCACCAGCTCGTCGTTCGTGCGGCGCAGGAAGTCCGCCCACGTGAAGTCCGAGTCCTGGTTCTCCGGGCCCGCGACCGCGATGAAGTAGCGCAGCGCGTCCGGCTGGTACCGGGCCAGCATGTCCCGCACGTAGATGACGATGCCGCGCGAGGACGCGAACTTCCTGCCCTCCATGGTGAGGAACTCGCTGCTCACGACCTCGGTCGGCAGCTGCAGCTCGCCGTACGCACCCGGGGCGCCGCCCTTCGCGCCCTTGCCGTCGTAGCCCAGGAGCTCCGCCGGCCAGATCTGCGAGTGGAACGTGATGTTGTCCTTGCCCATGAAGTAGTACGACCGGGCGTCCGGGTCGTTCCACCACTGGCGCCACGCGTCCGGGTCGCCCGAGCGGCGCGCCCACTCGATCGACGCCGACAGGTAGCCGATCACCGCGTCGAACCACACGTACAGGCGCTTGTTGGGGTTCTCCTCCCAGCCGGCGAGCGGCACGGGGATGCCCCAGTCGATGTCGCGCGTCATCGCGCGCGGGCGCATGTCGTCGATGAGGTTCAGCGAGAAGTTCAGGACGTTCGGGCGCCAGTCGGAGCGCGTGCGCAGCCACGCGTCGAGCGCGTCCGCGAACGCCGGCAGGTCGAGGAAGAAGTGCGTCGACTCGACGAACTTCGGCTTCTCCCCGTTGATGCGGCTGCGCGGGTTGACCAGGTCCACCGGGTCGAGCTGGTTGCCGCAGCTGTCGCACTGGTCGCCGCGCGCGCCGTCGTAGCCGCAGATCGGGCACGTGCCCTCGATGTAGCGGTCCGGCAGCGTGCGGCCCGTGCTCGGGCTGATCGCGCCCATGGTCGTCTTCTCGACCATGTAGCCGTTCTTGTGCACCGTGCGGAACATCTCCTGCACGACCGCGTAGTGGTTGCGCGTCGTCGTGCGGGTGAACAGGTCGTACGTCAGGCCCAGCGCGGTGAGGTCCTCCGCGATCACCCGGTTGTACCGGTCCGCGAGCGCCTGCGGCGTCGTGCCCTGCTTCTCCGCCTCGACGAGGATCGGCGTGCCGTGCTCGTCGGTGCCCGACACCATCAGCACGTCGTGGCCCGCCATGCGCATGTAGCGCGAGAAGACGTCCGACGGGACGCCGAAGCCGGCGACGTGACCGATGTGGCGGGGACCGTTCGCGTACGGCCACGCGACGGCCGAGAGGATGCGGGACATGCCGCCGATCCTAGGTGAGTCGGACACGCCCGGGGCGAGGCCGACCGCCCGCCGGACCTCCCGCCCGCGCGGCTCAGCGCGGGGTCACGCGCAGGAGCCTGTCGTCGTCGTCGCGCGGGGCGCCACGGCCGTCGGTGTTGCCCGTGACGACGAGGAGCGACCCGTCCCGGTCGACCGCGACCGCGCGCAGCCGCCCGTGCTCGCCGACGAGCAGGTCCTGCGACTCGCCCACGCCCGCGGCGTCGTCGCCGCCCGGCGGCAGGAGCTGCATGCGCCACAGCCGCTGCCCGCGCAGCGCCGCGAGGTACACGCCCTCGTCGGTGACCGCGAGCCCGCTCGGCGACGCGTCGGCCGTCCGCCACACCGCGACCGGGTCGACGAAGCCCTCGTCGGCGCCGCCCCACCCCTCGACCACGGGCCAGCCGTAGTTCGCGCCCCGGTGGACCACGTTGAGCTCGTCCCACGTGCTCTGCCCGAACTCCGAGGCGAACATCCGCCCGTCCGACGACCAGCCCATGCCCTGCACGTTGCGGTGCCCGAGGCTCCAGACGGGCGACCCCGCGACGGGGTTGTCCGGGGCCGGCTCGCCGTCCGCGGTGATCCGCAGGATCTTGCCGCCCAGGTCGTCGGGGTCCTGCGCCCGCGACGGCTCGCCCGCGTCGCCCGTGCTCACGTACAGGTACCCGTCCGGGCCGACGGCCAGCCGCCCGCCGTCGTGCGTGCGCGCGGCGGGGATGCCGTCGAGGAGCGTGGTCAGCGGGCCGAGCTCGGTGCCGACGAGCGTGGCGCGCAGGACCCGGTTGTCCTGCGCGGTCGTCGCGTACAGCGCGACGTCCGCCCCGCCCTCGGCACCACCCGACGCGCCCAGCACCGCGACGCCCAGGAGCCCGCCCTCGCCCTGCGGCACGACGAGGTCCGCGAGCGCGTCGGCGCCCTCGCCGGTCACCGCGGTCGTCGTCCCGTCCTGGCCGACGAGGACGAGCCGCGCGGCGTCGCGCTCGGTGAGCAGCACCCGCCCGTCGTCGAGCGGCGCGATCCCCCACGGCACGTCCAGCCCCGTGGCGAGCACCTCGACGTCGACCTCGACGCTCGCCGGGCCCGACGGCTCCGTCGCGGGGCCGCCCGTCGCGGGGCCGCCCGTCGCGGGGTCGTCCGTCGCGGGGTCCGGCGTCGCGGGGTCCGGCGTCGCGGCCGGGCCCGTCGCGAGGCCCGTCGGCCCGTCGGCGGCGCCGTCCGTGCACCCCGCGACCCCCGCCACGAGCAGGCCCGCGAGCACGACCGCGCCCGCCCTCGGTCGCGCGGCCGGCCGCACCGTCAGCCCCAGGCCGCGGCGCTCGGCACCAGGTCGACGCCCGCGGCGCGCAGGTCCTCGCGGGCCGCGGCGCCGAGCTCCGGCGACACGGGCACCGTGAGGTCCGTCAGCACGCGGGTGCGCCACCCGTGGCCCCGCGCGTCGAGAGCCGTCGCGCGCACGCAGTGCGACTCCGCGATCCCGACGACGTCGACGTCGCGCACGCCCTCCTCGCGCAGGATCGCGGCGAGCTCGCGGCCCTGCGCGTCGACGCCCTCGAACCCGGAGTACGCCGCGGCGTACATGCCCTTCTTCACGCTCACGTCCGGGCCGAGCTCCGACAGCGCGGGGTGCAGCTCGGCCTCGGCCGTGCCGGCCACGCCGTGCGGCGGCCACGTGTCGACGAAGTCCGGCGTCGCCGAGAAGTGCTCGCCGGGGTCGACGTGCCAGTCCTGCGTCGTGACGACCACGTCGTACCGGTCGCGGTGCGCCGCGGCGTACCGGGCGATCGCCTCCGCGACGTCGTTGCCGCCCGCCACGGGCAGCGCCCCGCCCTCGCAGAACGTCGGCTGCACGTCGACGACGAGCAGCGCACGTCGGCCCTGGTCCATGACACCCCTCTTCGCGTCCGGTGCGCCGGTCGGCGCTGCTCCCAGCCTGCCACCACCGCCCGGTCGGGCGCGCGGGTGACGGTCAGCGCGCCGGACGGGTGCCCGCGGCGGGCAGCGCGGCCTCGTACAGCGTGCGCGTCGGGACGCCCGCGGCCGCCGCGACGGCGCGCGCGGCGTCCTTGAGGCGCTCGCCGGCGTCGACGCGCGAGCGCACCTGCGCGACGAGCGCCGTGAGGTCGCCGCCGCCCGCGGACCGGGTCGCGCCGCCCACGACGACGACGACCTCGCCGCGCACCTCGCCCTGCGCCCACGCGAGCAGGTCCGCCAGCGGGCCGCGGCGGACCTCCTCGTACGTCTTCGTCAGCTCGCGGCACACCGCCGCCGGACGGTCCGCGCCGAACGCCTCGACCATCGCCTCCAGCAGCGCGGCCAGCCGGTGCGGGGCCTCGAAGAACACCATCGTGCGGCGCTCGTCCGCCAGCGCCGCGAGCGTGCGCGCCCGCTCCCCCGCCTTGCGCGGCACGAACCCCTCGAAGCAGAACCGGTCCGTGGGCAGCCCGGACAGCGCGAGCGCCGTGAGCACCGCGCTCGGGCCGGGCGCAGCCGTCACCGGGAGCCCCGCCTGCACCGCGGCCGTGACCGTCCGGAAGCCCGGGTCGGACACCGCGGGCATCCCCGCGTCCGTCACGACGACGACCGTCCCGCCGCCCGCGACCACGTCCAGCAGGTCGTCGGACCGGGCCGCCTCGTTGTGCTCGTGGTGGGACACGACCCGCCCGCGCACCTCCACCCCGAGCCGCGCCGCGAGCGCCCGCAGCCGGCGCGTGTCCTCCGCCGCGACCACGTCGGCCGTGGCGAGCAGCGTGCGCAGCCGGGCCGACGCGTCGTCGACGTTGCCGATGGGCGTCGCGGCGAGGACGAGCCGCCCCGCGGTCTCGTCGTGCGGGGTGTCGTCGTGCGCCATGCCCCCAGCCTGCCACCGGCGGCCGCCGGGTCACCGCGCCGTCGCCCGCGAGGAGGGAACGGTCCCGGACAAGCCACCACCAAACCCTCGTCCCCTAGCATGGCCGCGTGCCGCAGCCGCCAGACGCCGTCGACCCCGCCGCCGAGCCGCGCACGCCGCTGCCCGGGCCGCCCGCGGGCTGGAGCACGCCGTACGTCGTGCCGGTCCCCCTCGAGCCGGACCCGGAGCCCGCCGAGGACCCGTCGACGCACGACGCGCACGCCGTCGACGGCCACGGCCACGGCACCGCCGGACCCGACGGCACCGCACCCGACGGCACCGCGACCGCCGACGACGAGGTGACGCGCACGGCCGTGGCCGTCGCCGAGCCCGAGCCCGAGGTCGACCCCGGCCCGCGCCGCCCCGACGTCCACGAGCTGCTCGGCCCCGCGACGCTCGCGCTCGACGCGACGCGCCGCAGCCGCGTCATCGGGTGGGTCACCGCGCTCGCGGTCACCGTCCTCGGCGGCGTCCTGCGGTTCTGGGACCTGGGCGAGCCGCACGAGCTGGTCTTCGACGAGACGTACTACGTCAAGGACGGCTGGTCCCTGGTCCAGCGCGGCTACGAGGCGGAGTGGGGCGACGAGCCGAACCCGCGCTTCGAGCAGGGCGACGACTCGATGCTGCAGACGAAGGCGGAGTACTTCGTCCACCCGCAGGTCGGCAAGTGGGTCATCGGCCTGGGCATGCAGCTCGGCGGGGGCATGACCTCGGCGTTCGCGTGGCGCCTGGCCGTCGCGGTGCTCGGCACGCTGTCCGTGCTGATCGTCGCGCGCACCGCGCGACGCCTGTTCGCGTCGAACGTGTGGGGCGCCGTCGCGGGCGGGCTCATGGCGATCGACGGCATGGCGATCGTCATGTCCCGCACGTCGCTGCTCGACCCGGTGCTCATGTTCTTCGTCCTGGCCGCGTTCGCGGCGCTCGTGCTCGACCGCGAGCAGTCGCGTCGGCGGCTCGCCGCGCGGGTCGCGGCGCTCGAGGACGGGCAGGAGCGGACGTTCGGGCCCGGGCTGGGCTGGCGCTGGTGGCGGTTCGCCGCGGCCGTGCTGCTGGGCCTGGCGATCGGCACCAAGTGGTCCGGCCTGTACTTCCTCGCGGTGTTCGGCCTGCTCACCGTGTTCTGGGACGCGTCCGCCCGGCGCACCGCCGGCGTGCGCGCCTGGGCCGGGGTCGCGTTCGTCCGCGACGCGGTCCCCGCCGCGCTCGTCATGGTCCCGACGGCGCTCGTCGTGTACGTCGGCACGTGGTGGTCGTGGTTCACGCACTCCGCCGCGTACGGGCGGCAGTGGGCCGCCGAGCACCCCGGCGAGGGCGTCACGTGGCTCCCGGAGTCCCTGCGCTCGCTCGTGCAGTTCCACAAGCAGATGTGGGAGTTCCACAAGGGCCTCGACTCGCCGCACACGTACGAGGCGCACCCGCTCGGCTGGATCGTGCAGTGGCGGCCCACGTCGTTCTTCTGGGGCGACGAGTCCGGCCTCACGGGCGCCGACGCCGAGGCCGCGTGCGGGGTGGGGCACTGCGCCCGGGCGATCCTGTCGATCGGCAACCCCGTGCTGTGGTGGGCCGGTGCCGCGGCCGTCCTCGTCGCGCTGTTCTGGCTGGTCTGGTACCGCGACTGGCGCGCCGGGGCGGTGCTGTCCGGGCTGGTCGCGGGCTGGCTGCCGTGGTTCTTCTTCGCCGACCGCACGATCTTCGCGTTCTACTCGATCGCGTTCACGCCGTGGGTCGTCCTGACGCTCGTGTACGTGCTCACGCTCATCGTCGGACCCGCCACGCTGCCGTGGCGCGCACGGCGGGGCGCGGTGGTCGGCGTCGCGCTGTTCCTCGCGGTGCTCGTCGGGATCAGCGCGTTCTTCTACCCGATCTGGACGGGCTGGACCGTCCCGTACGACTTCTGGCACCAGCACATGTGGATGCGCCAGTGGGTCTGACCCGGGCCCGTCCCCGCCGCTGACGCGTCAGGGCTCGCGCGTGCCGCGCACCCGCGCGGGCCACGCGACCTGCGGGCTCGCGGTCCAGCGCAGGCCGAGCCGGTCCCAGAACGGCCCGTGCGGCGCGAGGCGCTCCCGGAAGTCCTCCCAGTCACGGAGCCCGGGCGCGGTCCACGCGACCTCGGCGACCGCCGCGAGCCGCGGCAGCAGCATCGTCGTCAGGTCGTCCAGCGTGCGGATCGTCTCGGTCCACACCGCCGCCTCGACACCGGCGACGGACTCGGCCGGCAGGCCGGGCACGAGGGTCGTCGGCTCCCAGTCGTACGCGTCGCGTACCTCGACGTGCCCGGCCCACTCCAGGCCGAGCCGCGTGCGCTCGTCGTACTTCATGTCGAGGTAGACCTTCGACGCGGGCGACATGAGGATCCGCGCACCCGCACGGGCGGCCGCGACGAACGGCGCGGTGTCGACGCGCGTGTCCCAGTACTGCACGACCGTGCCGGGCTCGAGCGGCGTGGTGGCGATCTCCTGCCAGCCGACGACCTGCTTGCCCGCCGCGCGCACCGCGGCAGCGGCCTGCCCGACGAGGTCGACGTACTCGTCGTGCCCCATCTCGAGCACCTCGTCGCCGCCGATGTGCACGTACGGGCCGGGCGTCATCGCCGCGACGTCCGCGAACACCGCGCGCAGGAACTCGCCCGTCGCCGGGAGGTCGGCGTGCAGCCGCGAGAACCCGACCTCGATGCCCGTGTACTCCGGTGTCGGCTCGCCGCCCGGGTTGAGCTCGCCGTAGGCGTGGGTCGCGGCGTTCACGTGGCCCGGCACGTCGATCTCCGGGATCACGGTGATGCCGCGCGCGTCGGCGTACTGCACGAGGTCGGCGAAGTCGGTCGGCGTGTAGCAACCGCCGGGGTCGCCGCCCACGGCGGTGCCCGACGACTTGCGCGCGAGGTGCGGGCGCGACGGCACGTGCAGGCGCCAGCCCTGGTCGTCCGTGAGGTGCAGGTGCAGCACGTTGAGCTTGTAGTGCGCCATGACGCCGATGACGACCTTGAGCGCGTCGACCGACAGGAAGTGGCGCGCCACGTCGATCGACAGGCCGCGCCACGCGAACCGGGGGGCGTCGTTCACGACGACGGCCGGCACGCGCCACACGCCGTCGGTGCCCTGCTCGAGGAGCTGGCGCAGCGTGACGACCGCGTGCGTCAGCCCGGCGGACGTGCGCGCGACGGCCTCGATGCGCGTGGGCGTGACGACGAGCCGGTACGCCTCGTCGCCGGGCAGCAGGTCGGTCTCGCCGGGCCCGGCGAGCCGCAGCCGGACGAGGTCGCGCGCGCCGCGGGCCTCCTCGACGTAGCGGACCTCGAACGCCTGGCCCGTGACCCGTCCCAGCAGGTCCGCGCCCAGCACGCCGTGCGCGATGAGGTCGGGTCGCGGGTCGACGACGACGGTGGTGGACTCCCCCACGACGAACGGCGCGTCGGCGCCGAGCTCGAGTCGGACGGGTCGGGGGACGACTCCGGGCTGGGTCACGATGCTCCCTGGGCTGCTCTCCGCGGGATGCGGTCGAAGCGGCACGCTACCGGACCGCCGCCAGCCTCCGTGCCACCACGGCGCACGTCGCGAGCTGGATCTGGTGGAACACGATGACCGGCAGGGCGACGGTCGCGGCGACGACGGGCGTGAACAGGACCGCCGCCATCGGCAGGCCCGTGGCCAGGGACTTCTTCGACCCGCACATGAGCAGCGCGGTGCGCGCGCCCCGGTCGAGCCCGAGCCGGCCGCCGGCCCACCACGTGAGCGCGAGCATGCACGCGAGCAGGACCGCGCACACGACGACGAGCACGGCGAGCGCCGCGAGCGTCACGTGGTCCCACGCACCCGAGGTCTGCGCCTGGCTCACGGAGGTGTACGCGACGAGCAGGATGACGACCCGGTCGGTGACCTGGGTGAGCCGCTTGTGCTCGCGCAGCCACGCGCCGGTCCACCGCTGCACGAGCTGCCCGACGACGAACGGCAGCAGGATCTGCAGCAGCACGCTGCGCACCGCGCCGCCGTGCAGCCCGCCGGAGGTCGCGCCGAGCAGGACCGCGACGAGCGCGGGGGTGGCGACGACGCCGACGACGTTCGAGATCGTCGCGCCGGTGATCGCGCCCGCGACGTCGCCGCGCGCGACCGACGTGAACACCACCGAGGCCTGCACGGTCGACGGCAGCAGCGACAGGTACAGCAGCCCGGTCCGCAGCTCGGGGGCGAGCACGGCGTCCGGGAGGAGCTGCGTGGCGAGCCCGAGCAGCGGGAACACGACGAACGTCGCGGCGAGCATCGAGCCCTGCAGGCGCCAGTGCCGCAGGCCGCGCAGCACCTCGTGCGTGGGCATGCGCGCGCCGTAGAGGGCGAACAGCACGACGATCGCGACGGTCCGCACGACGACGAGCACGTCCGCCAGGCCCCCGGTCGCGGGCAGCAGCAGCCCGAGCAGGAGCACCGTGAGGATCATGACGACGAGCGGGTCGACCCACGACCGGGCTCGGGCGAGCAGGCCGTCCGGACGGTTCGTCACCACCCGGACATCCTGCCGCACGGGCCGCGACGCCCCCTGCGCGCCGCGGCACGCCCCGGTGTGCGCCTCGTCACGCACGTGCTCCGCGGCGGCCGGGTGCCCTCCTCACCCGGCCACCGCGGTGGTCCGGTGACCGTCAGGAGACCCCGCAGGTCCCGTCGGCGGTCGACGTGCCGTTCGACTTGCCGCGCACGCGCGCGCACGGGGTCGACGTCTGCAGGGTGATCCCCGCGACGGAGAGCACGAACTTGTGCTTGGTGTAGGAGCGGCCCTCGTTCGACACGACCCGGCTTCCGCTCGCCACGACGCCCTTGTAGCTCCAGCCCGGCGTCGACGTCTCGCCGCCCGAGTCGGAGACCCGGGCGGACGTGACGCTGCTGCCGGAGGAGCACCAGTGGCCCACGTGGTAGTAGGTGTAGAGCGTGTTGCCGGCGGCCGCCTTGGGCGCCCACGACCAGCGCTGCGACCAGCAGCCGCTGGAGGCCGCCGTCACGGCGAGCCCCGAGGCACGGGCCGCGAGCACCGAGCGCACCGCGGTGAAGTCCGCAGGCTGCTGCCCGCCGACCACGACCTCGGTGGTGGCCGGAAGCTGCGTCGCCACGAACTCGGCGCGCTCGGCAGGGCTCAGGGTGTCCAGGTACGCCGCGAGCGCGACGTCGTCGGTCTCCGGCGCGTCGTCGTCGGCGCGCGCCACCGTGCTCCCCCCCAGCACGAGCGCGGCCGCGATCGTCGCGGTCGCGAACTTCCTCATGTACTGCACGTAACCCCCATCTCGGGTCGTTTGGCGGCACTCTACGCCGCAAGGACCAACCAAAGCAGAGATCTTTGCGTCGATCACTACCTTGCGGCACAAGACACTGCTACGTTCCCCCACATGGCCGCAGAGTCGGACGCGCTGCTGACGCAGCTGCGCAAGGGGGTCCTCGAGTACTGCGTACTCGCGTGCCTGCGGAAGGACCGGGCGTACGGCCTCGAGCTGGCGACCCGGCTGTCGAGGTACCAGGTGCTGTTCGCGAGCGAGGGGACGCTGTACCCGCTGCTGTCCCGCATGCGCCGGCAGGGCTGGGTCGAGACCACGTGGCAGGAGTCCACGAGCGGGCCACCTCGGCGCTACTACGAGCTGACCGACCAGGGGCGCACCGCGCTCGACCTGTTCAGCCGCGCGTGGGAGCCGTTCCGCCAGGACGTCGACACCGTGCTGGAGGAGTCCCGATGACCCGGACACCCGCGCGCGAGCACCCGCTGGTGACCGCCTACCTCACCGACCTGGAGCGCGCGCTCGTCGCCGCCGACCCGCGCGAGCGCCAGGACACCCTCGACGCCGTCCGCGAGCACCTCACCGAGGCGCTCGGGCCGTCCCCCTCGACCGCCGACGTCACCGAGGTCCTCGCCGACCTCGGGTCCGTCGACGTCATCGCCGCGTCCGTCACGCCCGCGGGACAGACCCCCGCCGTGGCGCTCGCGGGCCCGACGCCGGTGCCGGCCACCGCCGCACCCGCCCCCGGGCCCGACGCCGGCGCGGTCGTCGCCCTCGTCACCGCCGCGTTCGCGCTGCTCGTGATGCTGCTCGCCCCCGTCGTCGCGATCCCGTTCGCGCTCGCCGCGCTCGTCGTCGCGACCCTGCGGGTGCGCAGCGGCGGCAGCCGGCTCGCGTGGTCCGCCGTCGTGCTGTCCGCCGGCGCGCTCGGCGTGGCCGCCGTCCTCGGGCTCGCGCTGCTCGCGACCGACGGCGACGACGACCCCGTGCCCGGCCCGGTCCACAGTGAGCCCCTTGACCAGGGGTGAGGCCGCCCGGCGCGCCGCCGACGAACGCGCGCTGCGGCGGACCGCCTTCCTGCAGCGCCGGGCCCTCGCCTGCCTCCCGCTCGACCAGCGCGTCACCCTCGCCCTGCGCGGCGCGGGGACGCACCGGCGACAACCGGCGCGCACGACGCAGTAGCGCCGCTCACCCGGCACGCACCCGGCTGCGGTGCGTGCCCGGTCGTCCGCACCGCAGCCGAGACCGAAGGAGCATCCCGTGCACCGCCCCATCGCACGGCCCACCGTGCCCGACACCGTCCCCGCCTCGTGGACGACGCGCGAGCCCGCCCGCGAGCTGCTCGTCATGTCCGCGTCCGAACCCGACCGCTGGTCGCCGCTGCCCGCGGCCGCCCTCGCCGACCACCTCACCCGTCTCGAGGCCGGCCAGGCGGTCGTCGTCACGCTCGAGGTCACCGACACCCGGCTCGCCCAGGTCGTGCGCGCCGTCAACGGTGACGGCGCGTGCTTCCTCGTCGAGCTCACCGGCGAGCGCGGCACCCACCAGGTCGGGTCCGGCCACGACCCGGCGGCACCCGTCACCGTCCTGTCGCGCGTCACCCGCCGGTGCGGCCACGCACCCGTCCTGCGCGTCGGCGCCGCCTGGCGGCACACCGCCCGCACGGCGCCCGCGCTCGTCCTGACCTGGCTCCTGCGCGGCGACGTCGGCGCGCAGTACTCCACCGCACCGTTCCTCTGCGGCGGGTCCTGCCCGACGCAGCGGAGCGCCTGAGGCGCAGCCCCCTGCGGTATCCCGACGGGCACGGCTGGGCAGGGGGCAGCCGTGCCCGCACGCGACGAGGCCCCGGATCGGGGGAACCGGGGCCTCGTCGTGGTGCAGCGGTGCTCAGCGCACCGCGGGTGTCACTTGACCGTCACCGTCACCGTCGCGGTGCCGGTGCTCGAGGCGTGCGCCCCGTCACCGAGGTAGACCACCTTGACCTGCAGCTTGCCGGCCTTGGCGGGCGTCACCGTGGCGGTGACCTTGCCCTTCGCGTCGAGGGTCCGGGTGCCGACGAGCTTCCACTCGCCGGAGCCGACCTTCGTCCAGACCTGCGCCTTGCCGGTCGCCTTGGCCGGGGTCACGGTCGCGGTGACCGAGACCTTCGCGCCGGCCTTCGCCGAGGCGGGGGCCTTCACCGCGGTCGTCGTCGCCTTCTTGGTGACCTTGACCGACGACGCGGCCGAGGTCGAGGCGCCGAACCGGGAGTCACCGGCGTAGACCGCGCGGACCGACAGGGTCGTCGCCGTGGCCGGGGCGGTGAAGGAGTACGACGCCGTGCCGTTCGCGACCGTCGCCGTGGCGACCGTCGTCCACGCACCCGAGCCGCGCTTGGTCTGGATCGAGACCTTGCCGGTCGGCTTGACGACCGTCGAGCCGCCCTTGACCGTGACCTTGCCCGAGACCTTGCCGCCCGCCGTGGTGGAGGCCGGCGCCGTCACGAACGCGGTGGTGCCCTGCGCGGCGACCGTCAGGACCAGCTCCGAGGAGGAGGACGCCGCGGTGTCCGTCTCGCCGAACGTCGCGACGACCTCGTGCGTGCCCTTCGCGAGGAACGGCAGCTCCAGCTCGGCGCGGTGGTCGACGACCTCGACCGTGCCCAGGACCTTCGCACCGTCGGTGAAGGTGACCTCACCGTCGGTGTCCTGGCCCTCGACGACCGCGGTGAGCGTGACCGCGTCGAGCGCCGTCAGCTCGGCCGGCTCCGCCGACAGGGACGTGACCGTCGGGCCGAGGACCTTGACCGTCGCGGAGCCCGAGATGCCCGAGCCCGCACCGACCGCCGTGAGGGCAGCGGCACCGAGCTGGACGTCACCGGGGACCTCCAGCGCGGCGTCGATCGCACCCGACGCGTCCGCGTCCACCGCACCGAGCACCGAGGCGCCCAGCGAGACGAGCACCGACTCACCGGCGCGGAAGCCGGTCGCCTCGAGCGGGAGGAGGTCGCCCGGGGCCACCGTGGTGGCGTCGGGGCTGACGACCGCGTGGAGACCCAGCTCGACGCACGGGTCGCCCTGGACGCCGAAGGCACCCACCGGCTCGCCGCCGACCACGCCGTCGTCCTCACGGACCACCAGCGGGGCGAACGCGTTCTTGCCCATCACCGCGTTCGACACGTTCGTGACCGAGATCGTGTAGGTCGTCGTCGCGGCCGTGCTCGGGGCACGGTCGCCGTAGATCGCGGCCGGGACCGTCGTGCAGGTCTTGCCCGGGGCGAAGGTGACCTTGCGCATCTGCATGCCGGCCTTCGCGGTCGCGGTCGTGCCGCCGATGACCGTGACGTAGGCCGTCACGGGCTCGTCCGCGGCCTGCGACAGGTACACCGGGACGAGGACCTCGTCCGGGCCCGCGCCCTCCTCGACCCGCACCGGGGCCGTGTTGACCGAGACGGTCGTCTTCACGGACGCCTCGCCGAGCGACGAGGACGCGAACGCCAGGTCGGTCAGGTAGACGCCGCCGTCCGTCGCGCCGCCCAGGCCGACCGCGGCCGAGAAGCGGACCTCACGCACGTCCGTCAGGTCGATGCCCGTCACGTCGGCCAGCGGGAGCCGGACCTCGTGCAGGACGATCTTGCCGAGCGTCGTCGGGTTCTGCGTGCTCTGCGGCAGGCGGACCAGCGCGTTCGGGTTCAGGTCGGAGACCTTCGCCGAGAACGTCGCGCCCGAGCCGTCGACGAGCGTGAGCGTCAGGTCCGTGCCCGTGCCGTAGTCCACCGACTCGTCCGGCGAGACCTTGACCGTGAGGAACTCGTGGCCCGAGGCGTCCCGCGCCGAGCGCGGCACCGAGACGCGGATCTGGCCGGTCTGGTCCTTCCACTGGACGCGCGTCATCGGGGAGGCCGGCACCTCGCCGCCGAAGCGGACCGAGGTCCAGTGCGGCAGCTGCGCCGAGGCGAGCGTCGTCGAGCAGTACGGCAGCTCCTGCGGGACGCCGCGGCCCGACATCGACGCGCACAGCGTGGCCGTGGCCGAGCCGTACGTGCGGGCCGCGCCCGTCGTCGTGAACGTCGCGACGTCCGCGCGGGCCGAGGCCGGCTGCGTCGCGGAGACGCGGATGTCGAAGTCCGCGATCGAGTCGACCTTGGCGTTCGACCCGTCGAACATCGGGAGGAACTCGTCCTCGCCGCCGACCGTCAGGCGGAACCAGCCGGCCATGAGCGTCGTGCCCGTGTCGTACTGCTCGTCGTCGGTCAGGCGGATCGTCGTGCTCACCGCGTCACCCGTCGTTCCGCAGACCGAGTCGGTCGAGCGGGCCGACGTCGGGTTGGTGCCCGACCAGTCGTCCGACGTCGACAGCGCGTACTTCGACGGCGTCCAGACCGTGTTGAAGAAGTTGTGGTTCGCACCCATGACCCACACGTCCGTGCGGAGCACGTCGTCGTCGAACGCGTAGCGCGAGTCGTCGTTCATGTGCTGGCCCTGCTGGCTGGACACGTCGCCGTCGCAGTAGGGCAGCAGCAGCATCGTCGGGATGTCCGGCGTCGTCATGCGGCCGAAGTCGACCGGTGCGAGCGGCAGGATCGAGACGATGTCGAACGGGTCCTCCAGGGCGGCGTTGAGGTTCGCCGCCGAGGTGACGCCCTCACCACCGCGCGAGTGGCCCATGAGGCCGATGCGCGAGAAGTCGAACCGGCCGACGAGGTCCTCCGGCGCGATCTCGGTGATCTCGTCGTCCAGGCCTGCGGCGGGCAGGTCCTCGTTGCCCTCGAGCGCGTCCGCGAGGGTGACCTCGGTGTCCGTCTGCGCGTCGTACAGCGTGGTCGAGACGCCCTCGTTCGCGTCCTCGAAGATCCCGAGGGTGTCGAGGATCAGCTGGCCACGGGCCTGGGCGCCGTAGTCGAGCGCGAGCTGGTTGTCGTTCGAGTTGATCGCGTTGGCGCCGATCGAGATGACCGCGTAGCCGTGGCTCGCGAGCGCCTCCGCGGCGCCGTCGTAGCCCGCATAGCTCGGGATGTTGGTCTGCGTCGGCAGGCAGGGCCAGCGCGCCGGGTTGCTGCCCGGGCCGTTGCAGGAGGTGTGGCGGCCGTGCAGGAACAGCACGACGGGCGCGGGCTCCTCGGTGTCGGGCAGGTAGACCTTGCCCTCGACCTCGCCGCGGATGCCGCCGATGCCGGCCAGCTCGATCGCCTGGTTGCCGAACGAGTACAGCGCCTTGGTGTACGAGTGCTCGCCGGGGACCGACGGGTCCGGGGTGTCCGTCGGCGCGGAGTCGATGTCGCCGGGCTCGGGCGCCGGGACGACGTCCTTCGGCTTCGTGCCCGCGGGGCCCGCGTCGCTGAACCAGCCGGCCTCGACCTTCTTCGCCTTGAGCACCGACGGGTCGTCGGTGAGGGCGGTGAGCGTCGTGCCGTCCTCGGTGGCGAGGCCGACGGCCTTGCCGTCGACGACGAGCGTCGGGGCGTCGTCGCGGACCTCGAGGGGGCGGCCGAGGTCCAGCGTGACCTCGTACATGCCGCCGAGGTCGGTGACGGTCCAGCCGTCACCCGAGGCGACGGTGGAGGAGGGGGCGGCGGCCGCGGACGTGGCGGCTGTGACTGTTCCGGTCGTCAGCGCGACGGCGAGTGCTACCGCCGTGAGCCGACTCGAGCGATTCGGTGTGCGCACGTCGTTCCTTTGCGTTCGGGGTGCTCGCCCAGGGGGTGGCGAGCGCCGCTGACGCTAAGGACCGAGGTGTCCGCCCAGGTTCACGGTGCGTTTCCCGCTGGTCACGCGACCGGCCGTGGCGTCACGCGCAAGTTAACTGCCCCCAGCAACTAACCCGTTCGGCCCAACCTCACCACTCCCACCACGCGTCCCCGACACCCCACGCACTCCTCCACCGACTGCGCACGCTCCATCCCGACCGCGCCCGCCGTAACGCTGCACTCGCCCACGAACGACCGCACTCGCCACCAACGCGCACCGTCGGGCACCCGGCACGACACGACGAGGACGCACCCGCACGACGAGACAGCGCGCGCCCGTCGTCCCCACACGCCCGTCGTCCCCACACGCCCGTCGTCCCCACACGCTCGTCGTCCCCACACGCCCGTCGTCCCCACACGCTCGTCGTCCCCACACGCTCGTCGTCCTCACACGCTCGTCGCGCCCGCGCACTCCCCCGCCCCGACTGCGCACGCTCCATCCCGACCGCGCCCGCCGTAACGGTGCACTCGCCCACGAACGACCGCACTCGCCACCAAGAGCGGGCCACGAGGACGCCGAGCTCCGGCACGCACACGACGAGGGGACGCAGGTACGACGAGGCGGCGCGCGCTCGTCGTAGCCACACGCTCGTCGTCCCCACAGCTCGTCGTCCCCACACGCTCGTCGCACCCGCGCACTCCCCCACCCCGACCGCGCACGCTCCACCCCGACCGCGCCCGCCGTAACGGTGCACTCGCGTACGAACGACCGCGCTCGCCGGACGGGACCGGGCACCTGGAAGCGAGAGGACGGGGGACGCACGGGTTGCGGGGCACGTCGAGGGGGCGCGTGCTCGTCGCATCCGCGCCCCCAAGCCGACTGCGCCCGCCCAAGACCGACCGCGCACGCCGTAACGATGCACTCGTGCACGAACGAGCGCGCTCGCCGGACGGGGCCGGGTACCGGGAGGCGAGAGGACGGGGCGCGACGGGTCGCGCAGGGGCGACGGGTCGCGAGGGCGTGACGGGTCGCGAGGGCGTGACGGGTCGCGAGGGCGTGACGGGTCGCGAGGGGACGACGAGGGGGCGCGTGCTCGTCGTGCCCGCGCGCACTCCACGCCGACTGCGTCCGCTCCAGGCCGAGCGCGCACGCCGTCACGGTGCAGTCGCGCGCGAGCGGGTGCGCTCGGCGGTGAGAACTGGTGGAGCTGGGCGGCGCGTGGGAACGGGCGCGGTCGGCGGGACGTGGCGGACCGGGGCTGGCCGGCGGGAGGGTGTGCGGGTGGGGTGGGAACGGCGAACGCCCCGACCTGGTGGTCGGGGCCTTCGGCCTCGGGTGGAGCTGAGGGGATTCGAACCCCTGACCTTCTCATTGCGAACGAGACGCGCTACCAACTGCGCCACAGCCCCTTGAAGCGGGCTACAGACTAGCACCCTGCGGGCCGCGGAAGAAAAATCGAGACGGCGTGACCTGCACGACTCCGCGGCGCCGGCTCCTGCCGGCTCGTACCGGGCCGCAGCGCGGACCCGGTGCCCGGCCTCACATGCCCGACGCGCGGCGGCGGGCCAGGATCGCGTCGAGGTCGATCGACCCCGTGGTCGACGGCGCCGCCACGGCGGCGGGCACGGTCACCGCGGGGGCCGCGACGCTCGCCGCGGGCGTCTGCGGGGCCTCGTCGGACGTCTCCTCGACCACCGTGGCGGCCGGCGCGGCCGAGGTGGAGCCCTCGAGGTTCGTCAGCGGCACCGGCTCGCGGCGCGGCGCGGGTGCCTTCATCGCGTACGTCGGGCGCGGCACGGGCACCGGCTCCCACGACTCGTCGTCGTCGACGACGACCCGCGCGATCATCTGCGTCGGCGTGTCCGACGGCCGGACCGCGTGACCCGTCACCGCCGGGTGCACGACGCGCTGCGCACCCGTCACGGCGCGCGCGGCGCGCGCCCGGGCCTCGGCCGCCGCCCGCGCGGCGTCCTCCATGCGGGCCGCGAACGCGGCGTCGGCCGCGCGCCCCGCCACGACGGCCCGACGACCGAGCACGACGACCGTCGTCAGCAGGGCCGCGGGCACGGCGCCGGCGGGCCAGGTCACCGCGGGGAGCGCCGCCGCAAGGACCGTGCCCAGCACGGTGAGCACCGCGAGGCCGCCCGCGAGCATGCCCCGGCGGCGTGCGGCGGCGCCGCGGCGCGCGACGGCGGCGGCGTGCTGCGCGCGCGCCTGCGCTGTCCGGCGTGCCACCTCGGCGGTCAGTCGGTCGTGCTGCGCCGTCGGTCGGTCCATGGTCCTGCCTCCTGTCGCGGTGCCCGTCGCTGCCACGAGCACCCCCCTGCCGGGGGTCAGCAACCCCGACGTGCCGGCGGGCCGGCAGTCGCCGGGGCTCGCCGTCGCCTGCGCCCGGTCGCGAGCCGGTCGGTCGCTCACCGCGACCACGCGCAGCGCGTCGGAGAACCGGTCGTCGACCCGGGACTCCACCAGCTGCTGTCGGTACCGCAGCTTGTGCGGCACCAGGTACCCCACCCACAGGCCGACCAGCGCGAGCGCGAGCCAGCCGGTGAGATCCTTCACGGACCGACGGTAGGGCGAGGCGTCGCCCGCTCGGAGGACCCGCGCGGCGTGTCGAACCGATTGGGGCGCGTCGTCACCGCGATCTCAGGCCGGGTGGGTGGCACGGTACCGCGCCAGCAGGCCCTGCGGGACCTCCTCGACGGTGACGGCGAACGACCGGTGGTCGCACCACTCGTCGCCGATGTGCAGGTACCGCTCGCGCACGCCCTCGTCGCGCAGGCCGAGCTTCTCGGCGACGCGCAGCGACGGCCCGTTCTCGGGGCGGATGTTCACCTCGATGCGGTGCAGCCCGAGCTCGGTGAAGCAGTGGTCCGCCGCGAGCGCCACGGCGACCGGCATGATCCCGCGCCCCGCGACGTGCTCGGACACCCAGTACCCGATCGCACCGGACCGCAGCGAGCCGTACGTGATCGACGAGACCGTCACCTGCCCGACGAGCGCGCCCTCGTAGTCGATCGCGAACGGCAGGGTGTGTCCCGCGCGGGCCTGCGCCTGCAGCATCCGCACGAACTGCGTGAAGGTGGGCCGGGGCCCCTCGACCGGCACCGGAGACGTCGCGTCCCACGGCTCGAGCCAGGCGGCGTTGCGCGCGCGCAGCGCGAGCCAGGCGTGCGCGTCGCGGCGGCGCAGCGGCCGCAGGCGCACGGGTCCGTCCTCGAGGACCGCCGGCCAGCCCTTCGCCATCAGCCCTCCAGCACCAGGCAGTGCACGACCTGCCCCGCCGGGACGTGCGTGTCGCCCTCGCCGACGACCGCGAGCGCGTTGGCGTGCGCGAGCGCGCTGACCGTCGGCGCGAGCGGGTCGCCGACGGGCGTCACGCGGTACCCCTCCTCGGGCGAGCCGAGCACCGTGGCGGGCACGAAGTGCCGCAGGCCGGCCGGCGACGTCCAGCCGTGCGTGGCGGTCGCGGCGACGCTGGGCCGGAACAGCTCGGCGTGCCCGCCCATCGCGCGCAGCGCGGGCCGCACGAACACCTCGAACGACACCTGCGCGGTCACGGGGTCGCCCTGCAGCGCGAAGATCGGCACCGTGCGGTCGGCGCCGAGGTCGCTGCCGACCGTGCCGAACCCGTGCCGCAGGCCCGGGGTCATGGCGACCTGGTCGAGCCGGACCGTGCCGAGCGTCGCGAGCACGTCCTTGACGGTGTCGTTCGCGAGCTCCGACAGGCCGCCGGTGATGACGACGAGGTCCGCGCGCACGAGCTGGTCGTCGAGGGCCTCGCGCAGCGTGCCGCGGTCGTCGGGCAGGATCCCGACGCGCACGGGCGTCGCGCCCGCGTCGCGGACGGCGGCCTCGAGCGCGTGCCCGTCGGTCTCGAACACCGCGCCCTCGCGCGGGCGCGCCGTGCCGGGCTCGACGAGCTCGTCGCCCACGGACAGCAGCACCACGCGCGGCGTGGGGTGCACGTGCAGCCGGCCGTGCCCGAGCGACGCGGCGACGGCGAGCTGTCGGGCGCCCAGGCGCGTGCCGGCCGCGAGCACGACCTCGCCGGTGCGGGCGTCCGCCCCGACGGGCCGCACGTGCTGGCCCGCGACCGCGGGGCGCTGCAGCTCGACGCGCACCGCGCCGCGGTCGGTCTCCTCGAGGGGCACCACCGCGTCCGCGCCGAGGGGCAGGGCGCCGCCCGACGCGATGCGCACCGCCTGGCCGGGCGCGAGGCGCAGCCCCGCCGGCCCACCGGGCAGCACGTCGTGCGCGACGGGCAGCGCCGACGGCGCGCCGAGCCCCGCCCCCGCGGTCTCGTGCGCGGCGACGGCGTACCCGTCTCGCGCGGCGACCGCGGTCGCCGGGACGTCACGCGTCGCGACGAGGTCGCGCGCGAGGATGCATCCCACCGCGTCGTGCAGCGCCACGTCGAGCGGGGCGACGGGCCCGACGGCAGCGAGCACGGCTGCCAGGTGGTCCTGGACCGATCTCATGGCGGCATTGTGCCGCGCCGAGGGCCCGGGACCGGGACTCAGGAGGTCGTGCCCGCCACGTACTGGTGCAGCCACTCCTTGAAGTCGGGGCCCAGGTCGGGACGATCCACCGCGATCCGGACGACGGCCTTGAGGTAGTCGAGCCGGTCGCCCGTGTCGTAGCGGCGGCCGCGGAACACGACGCCCGTGACGCCGCCGCCCTGCTCGGCGGGGGTGTCCATGAGCGTGGCGAGCGCGTCCGTCAGCTGGATCTCGCCGCCGCGGCCGGGCGGGGTGTTCTCCAGGACCTCGAACACCGCGGGGTGCAGCACGTACCGGCCGATGATCGCGAGGTTCGACGGCGCCTCGTCGACCGGGGGCTTCTCGACGAGGCCCGTGATGCGGACCGTGTCCGCGTCCTCGCCGTCGAGCGTCTCGACGGCCGCGCAGCCGTACGACGAGATCTGCTCGCGCGGGACCTCGAGCAGCGCGATGACGGACCCGCCCAGGCGCTCCTGCAGCGCGATCATCGGCGCGAGCAGGTCGTCGCGCTCGTCGATCAGGTCGTCGCCGAGAAGCACCGCGAACGGCTCGTCGCCGACGTGCCGCTTGGCCTGCAGCACCGCGTGACCCAGACCCTTCGGTTGCCCCTGGCGAACGAAGTGCACGTTGGCGAGCTCGGTCGACTCGCGCACCTTCGCGAGCCGCTCGGCGTCACCCTTGGACTCCAGCACCGCCTCGAGCTCGGGCACCGCGTCGAAGTGGTCGGCGAGCGTGCGCTTGGAGCGCCCGGTGATGAGCAGGACGTCGTCGAGGCCCGCGGCGACGGCCTCCTCGACCACGTACTGGATGGCGGGCTTGTCGACGACCGGGAGCATCTCCTTCGGCGTCGACTTCGTGGCGGGCAGGAACCGGGTGCCCAGACCCGCGGCGGGGATGACTGCCTTGTGGATCGTCATGTCGGAACGCTAGCCGCGCCTGCGCGCTCGCGCCCAGGGGAGGTCGGTGTGGCGTGGGTCATGTCGGTTCGTCGCCTTCCGGGGGACACGAGCGCTTCCTGCGCCGTTCACCGGTTCACCCGGCAGGGTGAGGCCCCCGGGGCCGTCCGAGGGCTGGGACGCGACCCGGACGTGGGTAGGGCACGCAGAGGAACGTTTGCGACACTGAGGGCATGAGCAGCGCCGCCGAACCGTCGCTCCGCACGTCCCCTCCCGAGCCGGAGGAGGCCAAGGAGCTGTTGCGGTCGGCGATCCGCAAGGCCCGCAGTCACCGTTCGCAGCGGCTCCGCGACGAGGCCGCCGCCGCGCTCGCCGAGGTCGTCGGATCCATCCCTGCGGTGCAGGAGGCGCGGTGCGTGTCGGTGTACGCGGCGCGCGCCACCGAGCCCGGCACCGGCGTCCTGCTCGAGCGGCTCGCCGCGCGCGGCGTACGGCTGCTGCTCCCCGTGCTCGGCGCGGGCCTGCAGCGCGACTGGGCGGAGTACCGCGGCGCCGAGGACCTGCGCGAGCGCGCCCCCGGGCGCCCGCCCGAGCCGGGCGGCCCGACGCTCGGTCCGGAGGCCCTGGCCGACGCCGACGTCGTCGTCACCCCCGCGCTCGCCGTCGACACCGCGGGCGGCCGGCTCGGTCAGGGCGGCGGCTGGTACGACCGCGCGCTCGAGCACGCCCGGCCGGACGCGCTCGTCGTCGCGCTCGTGTTCCCCGAGGAGGTGCGGGACGCGCTGTCCGACCCGCTCCCCCACGAGCCGCACGACCGGCGCGTCGACGCGTACGCCACGCCCGACGGCTGGGTCCCCCTGCGCGCCTGACCGCCCGAGGCGTCAGCGCGCGGGCGTCAGCGTCAGCCGGTCGACCGCGTCGGCCTCCGTCGCCGCCGACGAGAACGGCCACGGGAACGTCGTCCCGTCCGCCCACGCGCCGAGCTGGTCCGCGTAGTGCGGGCTCGCGGGGTGCCCGGACGTCCCCGTGAGCGTCACCCACGTCGAGGAGTCCAGGTCGCCCAGGTCGACGACCATGCGCATCGACGGCGCGGCGGTCACGCCGTAGCCCTCGGACGCGTCCCACGCGGTCGCGTCGACGATCGACGAGCCGCCGCCCACCTCGACCGCGTCGGGGTTCACCAGGCCCCGCACGATCCCCGGGACGGAGCTGCCGCCGAGGACGGGGTGCTCGGGCGCCGCGGTGTGCAGCCGGCCCCAGCGCCACGACGACGCCTCCCGGCCGAGCTGCTGCGTGAGCGTCCGGCGCGCCGTCACCATCGCCTGCAGGAGCACCTCGTCGCGACCCTCGAGCAGGCCCGGCGTCGTGCGGTCGTCCCACCAGGGCGAGTCGGGGTCGTCGAGCAACCCGCGGACCACCTCGAGCCACCGCGAGCCGCCGTCCGGCAGGTCGCCGTCGGGCAGGTCGTCGGCGAACGTCAGCTCCAGGAGCGTGCGCCACACGGCCGCGAAGTACGCCGCGGCCGCCGAGTCGCGGCTCATCACGTGGTCCCAGCCGCGCAGCAGCTCCTGGCCGTCGTCGGCGAACGAGTCGCCGATCTCGATGCGCAGCAGCCACGGCACCAGCACGTCCGCGTACGCGCTGCGCTCGTCGGTCTGCAGCGTGCTCGCGTCCGCCACGTCGATCTTCTCGCCGCGCGAGATCGCGGTCGTCAGGACGGTGCGCACGCGCTGCGCGCGGTAGCCGTAGTCGAAGTCACGGCCCAGCACGGGCCCCACGCCCTGCGGCGTCACCGCCTGGTTCGCGGCGACGACGAAGCCCTCGACCGGGTCCAGCGCGCGCGGCATCTGCTCCGGGTCGACGTACCCCTGCCAGTCGTAGGCCGGGTCCCAGCCGGGCCGCGGCCACGTGCCGTCCGACGGGACCGCGCCCTTGACCTGCTGCCGCACCGGGATGCGACCCGGCGCCTGGTAGCCGATGTGCCCGTCCGTCGTCGCGAACACGATGTTCTGCGACGGCACGTCCAGCAGCCGGCCCACGCGCGCGACGTCGGAGGCGTCCTTCGCGACGTCCATCGCGAGGATCGCGTCCGCGGTGTGCCCCGGCGCGAGCGCCGTCCACGCGAGCGCGACCTCGTACCCGCGGCCCGAGACCTCGTCGGGCGTGGGCGCGTCCCCGACGGCGTCGACGTCGAGCACGCCCGAGACGATCGGGCCGTGCACGCTCTGGCGCACCTCGATCGTCACGTCGTCGCCGCCGTTGACCTCGATGACCTCGGTGCGGGTCGTGATCGGCGCGCGGTCGTCGCCGCGCACCGTCGCGTCGCCGTCGACGCGCTCGAGGAAGAAGTCCGTGACGTCCGCGCCCATCGTCGTCAGGCCCCACGCGAGGTCCGCGTTGTGCCCGATCACGACGCCCGGGAAGCCCGCGAACGAGAAGCCCGACACGTCGTACGGGCACGCCTCGTCGACCGTCGCGCATCGCAGGCCGACCTGCGCCCAGATCCCCGGCGCGGAGATCCCGAGGTGCGGGTCGTTCGCCAGGAGCGGCTTGCCCGACGCCGTGTGCTCGCCGGAGACGACCCACGAGTTCGACCCGATGCCCTCGCCCTCGCCGAGCAGGTGCGGCACCGCGTCGAGCGCGGCCCGCGCGCTGACGACCGCCTCCTGCAGGTGCGAGTCGTCGAGGACGAGCTCGCTGGTGGCGGCCGCCTGCTCGACGGTCGTCGCGGCGTCGCCCGACAGGATGGGCGCGTTCAGGTCGTACGGGTACGGCGGGAACAGCTCGTCGACGCGCTTGACGTCGCGCACCGACGCGAACGCGCGCGCCCGGGCCAGCTCGTCCTCGTAGTTGTCGCGCAGGTCCCAGGCCATCGCCTTGAGCCACGCGAGGGAGTCCACCGCGTCCCACGGCTCCGGCGCCTCGACGTGCACCTGCATCCCGAGCACCGTGTACTCGACGGCGATCTGCGACGGCGCCTTCCCGTCGAGGTACGCGTTGACGCCCGCCGCGTACGCCTCGAGCGCCTCGCGCGTGGGGTCCGCGACGATCTCGAGCTCCTGCTCGGCGACGCGGCGCCAGCCGAACGTGCGGATGACCTTGTCCGCGTCGAGCGCGTCCGCGTTCTCGCCGACGAGCTCCGACAGCCGGCCGGACACGACGTGCCGGCGGTAGTCCATCTCGAAGAACCGGTCCTGCGCGGCGACGTAGCCCTGCGCGAGGAACAGGTCGTGCGGGTCCTGCGCCGTGATCGTCGGGACGCCGCGCGCGTCGCGCGTCACCGAGACCTCGCCGTGCAGGCCGGGGACCTGGAGGTTCCCGCTCACCTGGGGCAGCGGGCGGCGCACGACGACGAACGCGGCGACGACCGACGCGACCAGCGCGACGACGAGGACGAGCGCGACGGAGAGGACGGTCAGACGGACGGCACGGCGACGGAGCACGTCAGCGAGGGTAGTGCGGGCCCGGGGCGTGCGCCGTCAGGAGGCGGCCGGGGCGGCGGCCGTCGTGCTGGTCGACGACGAGCCGGAGGAACCGGACGACGAGGTCGAGGGGGCCGAGGTCGTCGACGACGACGACGTGCTCGACGAGCCCTTGTCGGACGACACCGCCGGGACGGACGACGACTTCGCGCCGGAGCGCGCGTCGTTGCGGTAGAAGCCCGAGCCCTTGAAGACGACGCCCACCGACGAGAAGACCTTGCGGAGCTTCCCCTCGCACTCGGGGCAGACCGTCAGCGACGCGTCCGAGAACGACTGGTGGATGTCGAAGGCGTGGCCGCACGCCGTGCACGCGTACGAGTAGGTGGGCACCGGGTCTCCTGGGGGGTCAGTCCGTGATGCGCGAGCCCGGGCACCGTCGTGGCGCGGCTGGCACTCGCACGTTCCGAGTGCCAATGGTAACGACCGCCGCAACCCCCGCGATTCCCGACGCGGACGTGGCACGCTCCACACCCCCGCGCCGCGGCGGTCCGGCGGCTCCCCCGGAAGGCGCCCAGGAAGGTGCCCGGGCACGGCGAGGCCCGCCCGGCCGGGTGGCGGGGCGGGCCTCGTCGGCGGGTACGTCAGGCGGTCGGCGCGGGCGGCGTCGGGCCGTCCTCGGGCCGGATCGTCGGCGGGTTCGTGAGGTCCGACTGCAGCGCCGGCGTGGGGCGTTGCGCCAGCAGGTCGCGGATCTCCTGCAGCAGCAGGACGTCCTCGGCCGGCGCGGCGGGCTCCTCCTCGACACCGGCCTTGCGGCGGGCGGCGAGCTTGTTGAGCGGCAGGACGATGAGGAAGTAGATCGCCGCGGCCGTGATGAGGAACTTGAGCAGCGCGGTGAGGATCACACCGACCTGGATGGGCTGCGCCTGCTCGTTGCCCCAGCTGTAGGGGCCGATCGCCCAGAGGTTGTCGAGGTTCGGCTGCCCGAACACCCAGCCGATGAGCGGGTTGATGAAGTGGTCGACCAGCGTGCTCACGACCTCGCCGAACGCGGCACCGATGACGACACCGACGGCCAGGTCGATCGCGTTCCCGCGCGAGATGAAGTCCTTGAACCCCTGGAACACCTTGCCGAGACCCTTGGCGCCGGAGCCGAGGGCGTTCGCGGCGGACCCCGCCGCCGAACCGAATGTGGACTGCGACACGAGTACCTCCGATGAGCACGGGCGCGACGGCCTGGACTGACGATCGATCATGGCACGACGACGGCCGAGAGCAAGGACGTCACCGCCGCGCCGGACAGGGCCGCGGCCTCGTCGGGCGTCACGGCGAGCAGCACGGGCGGAGCGTCCGCGTCGCCCGCGCCCACGGACCACCCCTCGTCGTCGCCGGGCGCGACCGGCAGGACCAGCGCGCGACGCGCCACGACGACCCCCTGGGCCCCGGTCTCCGCGGCCGCGGCCAGCACGTCGACGCGCGTGCCCGGCGTCAGCAGGCCCGCCATCGCGGGGTCCGCGAACCGCACGGCCGCGACGACCGTCCCCGGCGGACCCGCGAGGTCCCCGGACGCGAGGAGGTCCGGCACCACGGGCAGGCCCGCGGGGACGGGCACCGCGGTCGCGCGCCCGACGAGGTCGTCGCGGCCCACGCCCGCGCGCGGCGCGACGTCCGCGGGCAGGCGCGCGACCCGCAGGTCGGCCGCCGTGAGCGTGGCCCCGGCGGGCAGGTCCCGCGCCGCGACGACGACCGCGCGCTCGTCGGGTGCGGGCGGGCGCAGCGCCGACAGCGCCGCGGACGCCGCGACCCCCACGCCGAGGGCCGCGACGACCGCGCGCCAGCGCCACAGCGCGGCCCGCCACGCGACGCGCGCGGCGGGTCGACGGCGGTCGAGCGGAGGGACGTCGGGTCGCACGACCGGGACGCTAGGGGGCGCGGCGCCCGGCCGGTGCCGCGCTCGTCGGCCCTGGGGACGGGCGCGCGTCCCGCGGGGCTGGGGTCGGGTCGGTGGCCGCTCCGGTCACCAGTGCGGCGGCTTGTCCCGGCGCAGGCGCTCGTCGTTCCTGTCCGGGCCATCGCCCCACCCGACGTCGGAGTCGTCCGCGCTGCGCACCGCGAGCAGCGCGTCGCCCTCCCGGTCCCCCGCGCGGCGGCCCGGCCCGGCCACGGGCACGTGCGGCGGCTCCGGGGCCGGGGCCGCCGGCAGCGTGGTGCGCAGCACCGACTCGTCGGTGCCGACCGTCCCCGGCGGGCGCACGGCACGGCGGGGCCGACGCGCACGCACGGGCTCGGGGGAGGTCATGCGTCGATCATCCCACCGCACGCTCGTCGGGCTGTCCCCCGCCGGGGCGCCTCAGGACAGCGCGCGCTCGATCGCCCCGCGGATCGCGGTGTCGATGCGGTACGAGCGCCGCGTGATCCCGAGCTCGTCGCGCAGCGCCGCCGCGAGGTCGTCGCGCGAGCGCTCCACCCCGTCCGAGAGCAGCCAGCCGACGAGGTCGTCGAGCTGGTCGTCGCTGTACGCGGCGATCGGCAGGCCACGGCGCACGTCCGGCCGGGGTCGGGTGCGCAGCGGCAGCGCGGGCTGCTCGGCGCGCACCACCGTCAGCGGGCGGGCGTCGTCGACGACCACGCCGTCCATCGCGACCGGCGCGACCCGCGGGCCCTGCGCGACCATCGCCCCCGTCACGGCCGGCGGCTCCGCGGCGCGGACCGTACCGGTCGCCGGCGCGGGCTCCGCGGCCGGGACCGGCGACGACGCGGGCGAGCGGCGCGGCGCCGGGGGCTCGATCGGCGGGATCGAGGTGCGGCCCTTGCGCTGACGACCCTTGCGCCGGGCGGCGCGGCCCTTGGGCTCGTCGCCCTTCGGCTCGGCGGCCGTCGGCTCGGCGGGGGCGTCCGGAGCGGGAGCGTCCGAGGCCGGGGTCGGCTGCTCGGCGACGGGCTGCGGTGCGGCCGTCGTCGGCACGGCACCGGTCGGTGTCACGGGGACGGCGCCCGTCGCGGGCGAGGCGGGAACGGCACCCGTCGTCGGCGTCACCGGGTCGGCACCCGCCGCGGGGACCACCGGCACCGCGCCGGTCGCGGGCACCACGGGCACAGCACCCGTCGCGGGAGCCACCGGCACCGCACCGGTCGCCGGGACGGCCGGAACAGCACCCGTCGCGGGCACCGCCGGCACGGCACCGGTCGCGGGTACCACGGGGACGGCCCCGGTCGCCGGGGCCACCACCGGCACCGCGCCCGTGACCGGGCGCGCGCTCGTCGGCGCCTCCACCGGGCGCTCGGCCGCCCGGCGCCCCGCGGCGGGCACGGCCGGACGCTCGTCGTCGGTCCACTCCTGCGGCAGCCCGATGACCGCGGTCCCCGTGCGCGGCTCGACCGGGGCCGGGACGGCACGGTGCACGTGGCGGCGGATCCGGTCGACCTCGGCCTCGGGGTCGAGGAACGCGGCGGCGGACCACACGCGCACGACCGTCCACCCTAGCCGCTCCAGCCGGTCGGCCGTGAGCCGCTCACGCACGCGCACAGACGGCTCGCCGACGTACGCGGCGTCGTCGGTGAGCACCGCGACGAGCATGCGCCCCGGCAGGGACGGGTGGCCGACGACCATCGGGATGCGCTGCCCGCCGGGCACGCCGTAGTCCAGCTCGACGACGAGCCCGTGCCGCCACAGCCGCTCGGCGAGGTCCACGAGCAGGCGGTCCGGGTCGACGGCGTGCGACGCGGGCGCGGTCGAGCCGGCACCGCGCTCGGCGGCGAACGCGAGCAGGTCGCGCAGCAGGCGCGGACCGTCGCCGCGCAGGCGGTCGGGGTCGAGGTCGTCGGCGCCGAAGCACGACACCACGTGCAGGCGGTGGCGGGTCGAGCCGAGCGCGTCGAGCAGCAGCGCGTGCCCGCCGGGGCCGGACAGCACGCCGAACGTGTGCAGCACGCGGCGGTGCGGGGTGCGGCCCAGGCCCAGCGACAGGACCACCGCGTCGCGGTGCAGCCCGGCGACGCCCGTGAGGTCGGTGACGACGAACGGCTCGGGCCGCGCGGGGTCGAAGAACGCCGCGAGCGCGGGGCTGGTGCGCACCTCGTCGAGCACGGCCTCGCGGACCGCCTCCGCGTGCGCGGGGGTGACCGAGACGACCGCGAGCGACTCCTCGGGGCGGGACAGCGCGTGCTCGAGCACGAGGTCCACGGTGTGCGCGACCTCGGCGGCGGTGGTCTCGACGACCGTCCCGCCCGGCGCCGGCATGCCGGTGCCGTCGACGACGTCGAGGCGCACGAGCGGGCGGCTCGTCGGGAGCGGGGTCGCGACGAGCGCGTCGCCGTAGCCGTGCTCGGACAGGAACGTCGTGAGGTACGGGTCGCGCGCGACCGTGTCGGCGCGCAGCGTGGCGCGCGGCAGGATCTCCGCGAGCTCGCGCACCGCCGAGCCGGACGCGCAACGCGCGTCGCCGACCACCACGACCTGGCGGCCGCGCGCGATCGCGGCGAGCGCGACCTCGGTGGGCAGGTGCGCGGCGGCGCCGATGACGACGAGGTCGACGGTCCGGGACGCCGGCAGCACCTGCGGGACGAGCATGGGGCTCGCGACGAGCACGGGGCGCAGGCGCCGCGCGACCTCCGGGTACCGCGCGAACGTGTCGCGCAGCGACGTCAGGCGCTCCTCGACGAGCTCGGCGAACAGCTCCTCGGCCTGCTCGCGGTGCCGGCGCAGGACCGCGGCGACCTGCGCGGCGACCGCGGACCGCACGGGTGCGGCGAGGCTCGCGACGTGTGCGCGGTCGAGCTCGGCGTACCGGGCTGTCATGGCGCCGAGCGCCTCGCCGTCGTACCCGGCGAGGGCGGGGTCCTCGGCGAGGATCTGCTCGATGACGGTGCTCCACCACGCGAGCTCGAGCTCCGCGCCGGCCTGCGCGGCGGGCACACGACGCTCCGCGAGGTCGTCGACGAGCGGGCCGAGGCCGGCGTCGCGCAGGCGGTGCAGCAGGCCCGTGCGGTCGGGCAGCGTCTCGAGCGCGTCCTGCGCGGCGCGCAGCCGCTCGAGCCGCTCGGTCAGCGCGGGCAGCGGCAGGCGCAGCAGCCCCGCACCACCGGGGGTGTCGGCGAGGACCTCGTCGAGCGCCTCGAGGTTTTCGCGGACCGCGCGGTACTCCTCCTCGAGCGTCTCCAGCCCCTCGGGCAGGCGCGGCCAGCCGCCGCTCGGGCAGTGCGCCTGCCACGTCTCGCGGCGGGCCTGGACCTCGACGAGCGCGCCGTGCAGGTCCGCGACCGGGCGGCCGGGCCGCACCATGTCGCGCGCCTGACGGCGCAGGCGGCGCCGCAGCCAGAAGCCCATCTCGATGCCGCGCTCGGCGCGCCACTCCTTCGTCGCGGTCGCGGCGACGAGGTCCGCGGCGGTCCGCTCGAACACGATCGGCAGGAACACGTCGAGCGACGCGCGCACGCCGTCGAGCATGCGCAGCTGCTCGCCCCACGCCTCGACGGTCTCCGCAGGCACGAGCCCCGTCTCGGCGTCGACCTGCGCGGACCGCTGCTGCAGGCGCGGCAGGGCGTCGTCGAGCAGGCGCGCCAGGCGTCGGCGGGCGACGTCCGCGTCCGCGTGCGTGCGCAGGTCCGCGCCGTACCAGGGGGTGTCCGTGGGGCGCACCGAGAACGCGCCGAGCTCGCCGACGCGCCGCAGGTCCGCGGCGAGGCGCGTGCGGGTGGCGGCGTCGAGCGCCCGCGCGACCTCCGGCGCCAGGCGCACGGTCGTCCGCGGGGCCGGCCGCGTCGACGTCAGGCGCGCGAGGTGCTGCAGCGCGTCGTACGCCGACACACCCCACGGCTCACGCGGCGTGTGCAGGCCGGCGACGTAGCCGCGCAGCGCCTCGCGGTGGCCGACGAGCTCCGAGCGCAGCGCCTGCACGCCGCGCGCGTCGACGACGGGTGCCTCCATCGTCATCGCGCCGAGCATCCGGCGGGCGGCGGCGCTGCGCCAGCTCGCCTCGGGCGCGATGTCGAGCAGCAGGTCGTGCAGGCCGTGCGACGCGAGCCGCTCGGTCAGCGCGACCGCCGCGCGCCGGTGCCCCGGCACGTACAGGACGGTGCGGCCCGCCGCGGCGGCGTCGGCGACGATCGCGGCGATCGTGCCGGACTCGTCGGCGCCGGTCGGGGTGTCGACGAACAGGTGCGCGCCCGTGGCCACCACGTCGAGCACGTGCTGCTGCGCGGGGTCGAGGTCCCCGACGCCGCGCTCGTGCGCCGGGTCGCGGTCGCCGACGACGGGCGCGGGCAGCGGGCGTGCGCGCAGGCGCTCCCGGTCCGCCTCGACGCCCGCGAGCGCGGTCAGCACCTCGTGGTGCGCGACGCTCGCGGCGAGGTTGTCGAGGTCGTCGACCAGCACCTGGCCGGGGTGGACGAACGTGCCGACGACGACGCGCTCGGTCAGCTCGAAGTCCTCGAGCACCGCCTCGCCGAGGGACGCGAGCCGCTGCAGCGCGGCGCGTGGGTCGAACCCGCCACCGCTGAACGCCCCGCGCGCGACCGCGGCGGGGTCGAGGAGCGCACCGCGCGAGCGCAGCGCGCGAGCCAGGACCGGGTTGACCTCGAGCGACGGCTCCAGGGCCAGCTCGTAGTCGCTCTCCCCCGTTCCCCGGGCCCGCAGCGCGACGGGCCGCAGCAGCACGGGCGCCCGCAGCCGGCGCGGGGCCGTGGGAGGCGCCTCGGGGGTCTCGTCGGTGGACGGGCCGGTGGCGCGCGTGGCCGTCGCGAGCGCGGCCACGTCGTCCTGCGCGACGTCCGCGGTGGTGCGCTCGGTCCACGTGGCGACGCCGATCGCGAGCGACGTCGGCGCGATGCCGTAGCGCTGCTCGTACGCCGCGGCGCGCGAGCCCACGGCCCGGGCGCGGCGGCGCGCCGTGGACAGCGCGGCGCCCTCGCGGACCAGGTTGGACAGGCGGGTCTCCCGCCCGGCGAACAGCTGCGCCATGCCCGACGGGTGCGCGGCCGACAGGTCGAGCGCGGCCTCCCCGAGCAGGTCGATGTCGGCGAGCGTCGAACCGCCGGCCGCCTCGACGAGCGCACCGCGCCACGTCGCCAGAGCACTCTCGACGAGCTCGGCGTCGGACGGCGGCTCCACCAGCGCGACGGGGCCGGCGGGCTTCTCGTCGGCGCTCGTCGCACCCCCGGGACCTGCGGCGGCGCCGGTGGACGCGGCGTCCGCACCCGCCCCCTCCGCGGTGGTCGCGGGGCGGGTGTCGGCGGTGGGGTCGGCCGTGCCGGGGGCAGGCCCGAGGTCCGAGCCGGCTCCCGTGCCTGGCACTCGCGCGGGGACGGTCACCCTGCGACGGTAACCGCGCCCGCGGCGCGCCCGGCCGTGACGCGCCGAGCGCGACGCATTGTCGCCCGCCTCACGACCCGGGACTTCCGCATGATTCCGCCCCGCCACCCGGCCCGACAGGCCCGTCGCACCCACCCCACCCCCGGCCCCGCACTCCGACCCCGCACCCCGCACTCCGACCCCGCACCCGCCCCCCACCCCCCCCCCCCACCCCCCCCCCCCCCGCGCGACCCGCCCCCCCCCACCGCGCCCGCAGGAACCGGTCACTCGCGCCCGCACCCGCCGCC
>Ga0182792_1000151_pt1 | contig 68097 bp, 70 predicted proteins | sample Passage237B_FD_130497 | JGI IMG/M metagenome (GOLD analysis project Ga0182792, IMG submission 130497) | Cellulose adapted compost microbial communities from Newby Island Compost Facility, Milpitas, CA, USA - Passage2 37B (version 2) (version 2) ...
CCCGCGCGCGCCGCGCCGCCCCCCGGGGGGGGGGGGCCCGCCGCCCCCGCCCGCGCCGCCCTCGCTCCCCTCGCTGCCCGCCCCGCCGCCCCCCGCCGGTCCCACCGGCCCGGGCGGGCCCCGGCCGGTGGTCGGGGCGGTCGGGGGGGAGCCCGACGCCGTCACCCCGGTGCGGCCCCGCCCGCACCGGCGCCGCCGGGACCGCTCGGTGGTGCCCGGCCTCGTCGGCCTGGCCGTGGCCGTCGTGGCGCTGGGCGTGGCCGAGCTGCCCGACGCGCCGCTGGTCGTGCTCGGGCTGTGGCTGGTCGCGCTCGTGGCCGCCCTCACGGCGGTGGTGTCGGGCAACCGGGCCCGGTACCGGATCACCAACCACCCGGAGAAGGCGAGCGGGCTCGCCGGGGCCGTGGTCGCCCTGGTCGGCGGGGCGCTGGTGCTCGTGGCGATCGTCGCCGGCGGCTACCTGGCGGTGCGCACGCCGCCGCACCGGGACGTGGCGGTCCTCGGCGGCTCCCACGGGGTGGAGCGGCTGCGGTGGGGCTACCAGCGGGTCCGCCTGGTCCAGGACAACGGCTGGCACGCCCTTGCCCGGGAGGCGGGGACGTGCTGGTTGGAGGAGCGCGGCGACGACGAGCACCCCGAGGCGCCCCGGCGGACCGACGCCCGCCTGAGCCGGGTGGACTGCGACGCCCCGCACACCCACGAGGTGCTGGCGGTCTACGCCATCGACCCCCGGCCCGACGTGGCCTTCGACGCCGCGGCGCTGGAGCGGCGGGCGCTGGCGGCGTGCCGGGCCGAGTGGGGCGAGGAGGCCCCGCTGGAGGGCATCTACCGGCTGGAGCGGCCCACCGAGGCCGGCTGGGACCGGGGCGACCACGACGTGGCCTGCCTGCTCGTGGCGCTGAGCGACCGGTCCGTCCGGGACGGCTGAGCGTCGGGGCGCCCGAGCGGGCGCCGGCGCGGGGGGTCCCCGGCAGGAATCGAACCTGCGGCCTACCGCTTAGGAGGCGGTCGCTCTATCCAACTGAGCTACGAGGACCAGGAGCTCTCGATCGTAGGCGGCGAGGTGGCGGGCGCCGTCACCCGGACGGTGGGTGGGCGGCGCTCAGCCGGCGGGCTCGGCGAGGAGGCGCTCGCGGGCCCAGCGGAGGTCGGCCTTGCCGCTCGGGCGGCGGCGCACCTCGGCGACCACGAGCACGGTCCGGGGGATCTTGAAGGCGGCCAGGCGGCCCCGGCAGTGCGCCTCCAGGGCCGCGACGTCGGCGTCGGCGCCGGGCCGCAGCTCCACCACCGCGGCGACCTGCTCCCCGAAGCGGTCGTCGGGGAGGCCGACCACGACGGCGTCGAAGATGGCCGGGTGGTCCTTGAGGACCAGCTCGACCTCCTCGGGGAACACCTTCTCGCCGCCGCGGTTGATGGAGGACGAGCCCCGCCCGAGGAGGGTGATGGTGCCGTCGCCCTCGACCTTCGCCAGGTCGCCGGGGATCGCCCAGCGGACCCCGGCGCTGTCCACGAAGGTGGCCGCGCTGCGCGAGGGGTCGCCGAGGTAGCCGACGGGGATGTGGCCGCGCCGGGCGAGGCGGCCCACGAGGCCGCTGCCGGGCGGCGCGGGCCGGCCGGCGTCGTCCAGCACCGCGGTGTGCTCGTCCACGTGGAAGCGCGGCAGCGGCGTGGCGCGCTGGCCCGCCCACAGGGGCATGGAGCCCTGGCCGCCGGTCTCGCTCGTGCCGTAGCCGTCGACCACGACCGTCCACGGGAGGGGGTCGAGGAGCTGCTCGCGGGTGGCGGGGGAGAGGACCGCGCCGCCCGACAGCACGATGAGGAGGTCGTCGAGCGCCCAGCGGTCGGGGTGGGCGTCGAGGGCGGCGGCGAGCGGCCGGGCGAAGGCGTCGCCCACGATCACGAGCGTGGTGGCCCGTTCGGCGTCGGCCAGGTCCCAGAGGCGCAGCGGGTCGAAGATCGGCCCGTCGTCCACCACGACCGTGCCGCCGTTGAGGAGCGTGGCGAGCGCGGTCCAGTGCGCGGTGCCGTGGGTGAAGGGCGAGGCGGGCAGGAGCCGGGTGCGGCCGCTGCGGGCGCACCGCGCCACCTCCTCGGGGGCGCTCACCGGGTCGCCGCCCAGGTTGCCGCCGGCGAGCGCCGCGAACAGCAGGTCCTCGTGGCGCCAGATCACGCCCCTCGGCAGGCCGGTGGTGCCGCCGGTGTAGAGGATGTAGCGGTCGTCGCCGCTGCGCCCCGCCACCTCGGGTCGCTCGGCCGACGTCCGTGCCAGCGCGGCTTCGAGCTGCGCGCCCCGGCTGAGCAGGGTCGGCCGGGGCACGGCCTCGTCCGCGAGCGCCTCGGCCAGCACCGCGTCGAGGTCCGGCTCGGCGAGCACGACCTTCGGGCGGGCGTCGGCCAGGAGGTAGCGCAGCTCGTCCGCGGTGTAGCGGGTGTTGACGTTGACGGGCACCGCTCGGAGCTTGAAGGCGGCGAGCATGGCCTCCAGGTACTCGCTGCCGTTGCGCAGCATGAGCGCCACGTGGTCGTCGGGGCGGACGCCGTGCGCGGTGAGGAGGTGGGCGAGCCGGTTGGTGCGCTCGTCCAGGGCGCGGTAGGTGAGGCGGCGGTCCCCGCTCAGGACCGCCTCCCGGTCGGCGGCCACGCCGACGACGCTCTCGAAGAGCTCACCGAGGTTGTAGGTCACCACTCGCCGGGACGGTAGCGGACGGTGGCGAAGGCGGACCCGGCAGGGGCGAGCGGCCGGGCCCGGTCTCTCACTCGTAGTAGCGGAAGATGATCTCGCTGACGCAGCTCGGCTTGGCGGCGCCCTCCACCTCGAAGGTGAAGGTCATGTACACCTGCACGCCGCCGGGGATGTCCTCCACCTCGGTCAGCTCGGCGCCGAGGCGGAGCCGGGAGCCGACCGGCACCGGCGAGGGGAAGCGCACCTTGGCGCAGCCGTAGTTCACGCCCATCTTGATGCCCTCGACCCGCATGATCTGCGGGGCCAGCGCCGGGCCGAGCGACAGCGTCAGGTAGCCGTGGGCGATCGGGCCGCCGAACGGGCTCTCCTTCGTGGCTCGCTCGGGGTCGACGTGGATCCACTGGTGGTCGCCGGTGGCGTCCGCGAACTGGTTCACCCGCTCCTGGGTGATCTCCAGGTAGTCGGAGTAGCCGAGGTGGGTGCCGACGAGCTCTTTGAGCCCGCTGATGCCTTGGATCACGGTGGTCATGGGCCCAGCATGCCACCTGGGGGCTGACGCACCGTCAGGCGGGCGCCCATCGCCCAAGATGGGGCGATGGAGCACCCGCCGACGAACCGCCCGCTCGCCGGGGTCGTGCTCGCCGCCGGCGCCGGCCGTCGCCTGTCCCCGCTCACCACGAAGCTGCCGAAGCCGCTCTGCCCGGTGGGCGGGCGCCCGCTCGTGGACCACGCGCTCGACCGCATCCGCCCGCACGTCGAGGCCGTGGCGGTCAACCTGCACCACCACGCGGCGCGCCTGGACGAGGCGCTGCCGCCCGAGGTGTTCCGCTCCCGGGAGCCGGAGCCCCTCGGCACCGCCGGCGCGCTCGGCCGCCTCCGCACCTGGACGGGGGGCCGCGACGTGCTGCTCACCAACGCCGACGCCTGGTTCGCCCCCGGCCTCGACCTCGGCCCGTTCGTGGCGTCCTGGGACCGCCGCCGGACCCGGCTGCTCTGCGTGGAGACCGGCGCGCCGGCGGACTTCGCCACCCTGCGCTACTGCGGGGTCGCGCTGCTGCCCGCCGCCGAGGTCGCCCGCCTGCCCGCCACGCCGTCGGGGCTCTACGAGGTGTCCTGGGCCGAGGCCGAGCGGCGGGGGGACCTCGACCTCGTGGTCCACGACGGGCCGGTGGTGGACTGCGGCACGCCCGCGGACTACCTGCGGGCGAACCTCGCGGCGTCGGGCGGGCGGTCGGTGACGATGGGCGCCCGGCTCGGGGCGGGGTCGGTGGTGCGGCGCAGCGTGGTGTGGGCGGGCTCGGAGGTGGCGCCGGGGGAGGTGCTCGTGGACGCGATCCGGGCGTGGGGGCTCACGGTCCTGGTCCGCTGAGCATCGGTCGCCCGGACGGTGCGATGTCGTGTCTTGTCCTTTCGGTGGACCTTGCTGCGCTTTGGCCGCATATGTCCATTTCGTGCGTTCTCATGTCACATGAACTAGGAAAAGGAGGAACCCGACCCGCCCACACCGAAACGTCGTCCTCGTGTTGTCCTCCCTGTCACGCCGTGCCGCCGCGACGCTGGTCCTCGGCCTCACCGCCGGCCTGCCCACCGTCGCCCGCCCCGCCGGGGCGCAGGACCTCGACGCGCCACCGGCGGTCGTCGAGCCCGTCGAACCGCCGGCGGCCACCGCCACGACCACCGTCCCCGAGCCGGCGGCGGGCCCCGCCCCGGCCGCCGCCGGGGAGCCGACACCCCCGCCGGCCGCCGGCGACGACCCCGCCGAGGGGCCCGCCGATCCAGCGCGTGACGAGGCCGAGCCCGCGGTGTCGGCGGGGCCCAGCACCGCGGACGTCGTCCCCCAGGGGACCCCGCGGGCCACCACCTCGCTCCGCTACATCGGCGCCGGCCCCTGGGCCGCGATCGGCTTCATCGCCGCCGCCACCCCGAAGCCGTGCAGCATCACCAACCAGGACCTCGTGGCCCTCGTCTTCGCCCCGATGTTCAAGGAGTCCTCGGCGGCCACCTCGCCGTCCGCGGTCGGCTCGCCCATGACGCTGTCCCGGGCGGACGAGTGGACCACCGGCGTCTACAGCACCGCCACCAACCTCGACGCCAACTACGGGCTCTACGAGGCCCGCAACCCCAACACGGCCTACCAGCGGGCCTACTGGCACCCCGGCATCGGCCTCTGGCAGTACGACAGCGCGGGCGTCGGCGCCCCCTTCACCGCCGTGGAGCGCATGGACGTCCGCGTCGTGGGCGTCGACGTGGTCGACGGGATGCTCGGCCGCTACTGCCGCTCCACCGCCTCCGACGCGTTCGGCAAGCGCCGTGCCGCCTGGGCGCCCTGGCTGAGCGCCTGCACCACCGCGGTGGCGGCCGACAACCTCTGCGAGCGCGAGTTCCGCAACATGCGCGACACCTCCCCGGTGTTCGCGAACGTCCGCCAGGTCGACGGCGTCGGCTTCACCGGCGGCGTCCTCGAGCGGACCTGTCGCGTCGAGGGCGTGCAGACGCCGTGCTGGTACGTCGACCCCGGCCGGGCCGAGGGCACCACCTCGTGGGCGTTCAACCCCTCCGGCGGCCCCGACTGGCGCACCCGCCCCACCCCGCTCGCCGCCCCGTTCTACGTCGTCAAGCGCAACGGCTACGAGGAGCGGCACTGGCTGCGGGCCGACACCGGCTACGGCGTCGACATCCACGCCCGCCGCCAGCTCGGCAAGAACGCCCGGCCCCGCTCCGGCACCGCCAACGTCGGCTCCGGCCTCACCTGGGCCCGCAGCACCACGCTGTGCGACCTCACCGCCAACCGGGGCAACTGCGGCACCACCACGCCCCCGCCCGACGGCATCGAGCCCCCGGCCGGGGTCACCCAGCGGGCCGTGAACGTCAACGGCACCCACTACCGGCCGATCGGCCTCGACCTGAACGGCAACGGCCGGACCGACATCTTCTGGTACGGGCCGGGGGCGGGGAAGGACGCGGTGTGGATCTCCACCGGCACCGGCACCTTCCGGTCCGGGCCCGCCACCAACGTCAACGGCACCTACGACCCGATCGTGCTCGACGCGAACGGCGACGGCCGCGACGACATCATCTGGCACCGCGACGGCGACCAGGTGAAGCGGCTCTGGCTGTCGAAGGGCGACGGCACCTTCGCCCCGAAGAACCTGACCTCGGCATCGGGCCGCATCCCCCTCGTCGGCGACTTCGACGGCAACGGCACCGACGAGGTGCTCTGGTACGGGCCCGGGGCGATCCGCGACACCCTCTGGCGCTGGAACGGCAGCACCTACGCCGCCACCTCGCTCACCGTCTCGGGCCCCTACGAGCCCCTCGTCGGGGACTTCGACGGCAACGGGGCCGACGACGTCCTCTGGTACGGCCCGGGTGCCCGGAGCGATTCGATGTGGCTCTTCGACCGCAAGGGCCGCCACACCCCCAAGGCCATCACCGTCTCGGGCACCTACACGCCCTTCGTCGGGGACTTCGACGGCAACGGGGCCGACGACGTGGTCTGGTACCAGGTCGGCACCGGTTCGGAGTCCATCTGGTTCTTCGGCCCGGGCGCGAACCACACCGCCCAGGGCTTCAACGTCAACCTCCCGTACCGGCCCGTGGTCGTGGACCTCGGCCGCGACGGCCGCGACGACATCGTCTGGTACGACGAGCGCAACGGCACCGAGTCCCTCTGGACCCGCTGGAGCGCGGCCCGGGCCCGCACGTCCTCGGACCTCGTGATCCCGGCCGCGATGCAGCCCGTCGTCGGCACCTGGCCCCGCGGCGCGGGCGGCGTGTTCTGGTACGGCGGCACCGCGCCGTCGGCCGTCTGGCTCGGCTGACGGGGCTGGCTCGGCTGACCGGGCGGGTGGTTATGCCCGGGCGGCCTCGGCGGCCCGCTGGGCCTCGCTCGCCCGGAGCTGGCCGCACGCCGCGTCGATGTCGGTGCCGCGGGTGCGGCGGATCGTGGCGTTGACGCCGAGCGAGCCGAGGCGGTCCGCGAACGCCCGGACCGCCTCGGGCGCGCTGCCCCGCACCGCGTAGCCCGGCGTCGGGTTGAGCGGGATGAGGTTGACGTGGGCCCGCAGCGGCCGGGCGTAGTCGGCCAGCTCCCGGGCGTGGCGGTCGGTGTCGTTCACCCCGGCGATCAGCGCCCACTCGAACGACAGCCGCCGGTGCGTGGCCTCGACGTAGTCGGCGCACGCGGCCGCCAGCACCTCCAGCGGGTAGCGGCGGTTGATCGGCACGAGCACGTCGCGCTCCGCGTCGTTGGCGACGTGGAGCGACACCGCCAGGTTGACCGGCAGCTCGGCCTCGGTGAGCCGGCGGATGCCGGGCACCACGCCGACGGTGGAGAGCGTGAGGTGGCGGGCGCCGAGGCCGAGGTCGTCGTGGATGCGGCGCACCGCCGCCCAGGTGCGGTCGAAGTTCGCGAACGGCTCGCCCATCCCCATGAACACCACGTTGGACAGGCGGCGGCCCGTGGAGGCCGCCCGGTTGCGGGCCGCCACCACCTGCTCCACGATCTCGCCCGTGCTCAGGTGGCGGTCGAAGCCGGCCTGGCCGGTCGCGCAGAACGAGCAGGCCATCGCGCAGCCGGCCTGGGAGGACACGCACACCGTGGAGCGCTCCGGATAGTGCATCAGGACCGTCTCGACCTGGCGGCCGTCGGCCAGGTCCCACAGCCACTTGACGGTCTGGCCGTCGTCGCTCACCGACTCGGCCGCGGGCCGCAGCGCCGGGGGCAGGCGGTCGCCCAGCTCGGCCCGCAGCGCCTTCGGCACGTTGGTCCACCCGGCGGGGTCGGTGCCGTGCACGTACAGCCCCTCCCATACCTGGTCCACCCGGAAGCGCGGCTGGCCGGCGAGCAGGGCGGCCACCTCGTCGCGGTCGAGGTCGTAGCGGCTGCGGGGCAGCGACGGGGCGGCCCGCACCGCCAGGCCCCGCCGGGGCGCGGCGTCGGGGCTCACGGCGCGTACACCGCCCGCCGCTCGTGGACGGTGAAGCCCAGCCGGCGGTACAGGCGCAGCGCCGGCTCGTTGTCGGCCTCCACGTAGAGGTTCGCGACCCCGAGGCCCCGCGACGCGAGGTGGTCGAGCCCGGCCAGCACGAGCGCGGGGCCGAGGCCCTCGCCGTGGTGCGACGGGTCGACGCCGATCACGTAGATCTCCCCGAGCGCGGGGTCCTCGTCCACCGGCTCGTGCACCTTGGTCCAGCAGAACCCGGCCAGCTCGCCGGGCCGGGCGGTGTCGTCGGCCACCAGGAACCCGGCCGGGTCGTACCACGGCTCGTGGCGGCGCTCGGCCAGGGTCGCGGGCGTCTCGGCCCCCTGGTCGGGGTGGGCGGCGAAGGCGCGGTTGTTGACCCGCAGCCACGCCTCGTCGTCGGCGCCGTCCGCGAACGGCCGCACGGCGAGGGCGGTCGCTGCGGCCCGGGCCGGGTGATACGCGGGCACCGGCAGCGGCCGCCGGAGCTGGAGGAGGAGCCGGCGCCGGGCCAGGCCCATCGTGGCGGCCACGGACTCGGGCAGGGCCGACCACCCCTCGGCCGGGTGCTCGGCGGCCAGGGTGAGCCGGCTGCCGGCCACCGCCGGGAGGCGGCTGATCGCCCCGGCGGTGGCCGCCACCGCGGCGGTGAGGTCGCGGTCGCCGTCGTCGGGCTCCGCGGTCACCAGCTCCAGCTCGGTCACGTCGCCGCGCCGCCGCCACGCCACGGTGACGATCGTGCCCGGCACCGGCTGGCTGCCGTGGCGCGCCTCGGGCGCTGCGGCGCCGTCGGGCGCGTCGGGATCGGGGTCGGGCACGCCCCCGACGCTACCGCGGCCGCCCGCGGGCCCGACCGGAGCCGCGGCGGGCGCCGGGCCACGCGGCGGCTCCTATCCTCGGCCCATGGCCCGACCCCGAACGCCCGCCGGGCGTGCCCGCCGCACGCTCGACCGCCTCACCCTCGAGTACCCGGGCACCGCGGCGGAGCTGTGCGAGCTGGACTTCGCGGACCCGTTCCAGCTCCTCACCGCCACGATCCTGTCGGCCCAGACGACCGACGTGCGGGTCAACTCGGTCACCCCGGCGCTCTTCGCCCGCTACCCGACGCCCGAGGATCTGGCGGTGGCCGATCCCGGCGACGTCGAGGCGATCATCCGCTCCACCGGCTTCTACAAGAACAAGACCAAGAGCATCATCGGCATGGCGCGGGCGCTCGTGGAGCGCTTCGACGGCGAGGTCCCCACCGCGATGGCCGACTACGTGAGCCTGCCCGGCGTGGGCCGCAAGACGGCCAACGTGGTCCGCTCGGTGGCCCAGGGCCTCCCCGGCCTGCCGGTCGACACCCACGTGCTGCGCCTCTCCGGCCGCCTCGGCCTGACCGACGAGACCGACCCGGTGAAGGTCGAGCACGTGCTCGGGGCCATGACCCCCGCCGCGAGCCGCGGCGTCTTCAGCCTCCGGGTGATCCTGCACGGCCGCCGGGTGTGCGCGGCCCGCAAGCCGGCGTGCGACCGCTGCGTGCTGGCCGACTTCTGCCCCTCCGCCGGCGTCGCCTGACCGCTCGGGGTGGGGCGGCCGGGAGCGGCCGGGGCCTCGGCGGGGTCTGGGATCGGGGCGGTGCGGGCAGACTGCCGGCATGGCCTCCCTCGATCACACCCGCGTCGCCGCCCTCGCCTCCACCGTCGACGACCACGCCGGCCGGGCGGCGGAGCTGGCCGAGCAGCTCGCCGCCGGCGGTGACGACACCGTGGCCGCCGTGCTCTACGAGGCCGAGCGCAGCCTGCGCATGGCCTCCCGAACCCTCGAACGAGCCGTCGCCGCGCTGCGCGACGCCCCCTAGGTGTTGTGCCCTGGGACGTTGCTGACGTAGGTCCGAGATGAAGTGAGCCCCCTGGGCGAGTGTGGAGCTGTCGAGGCATCCGCACCAGCCCAGGAGGCTCTATGCACGGTAACGCTCCCCTCACCCCGGAGGGCCGGCTTCGGCTCTGTCACCGCATCGAAGACGGCTGGACCGTCGCCGCAGCGGCGGAGTCGATGAACATCTCCCGCCAAACCGCCCACAAGTGGTGGCGTCGCTATCAGGACGAAGGCGCGGCCGGGCTGGTCGATCGGTCGAGTCGGCCGCACACGTGCCCACACCAGACACCGGCGCGGGTCGAACGGCGGATCGTCGCGCTGCGTCAGTCACGCAAGCTCGGACCAGCCCGCCTTGCCGGGATCGTCGGTCTGCCTGCTTCGACGGTCCATCGGGTCCTGGCCCGCCACGGGATCAACCGGCTGCGCTGGATGGACCGGTCGACAGGCCGCGTGATCCGCCGGATCGAGACCAGCCGCTGCGGCGAGTTGGTCCACATCGATGTGAAGAAGCTCGCCCGAGTGCCTGACGGCGGCGGTCACCGCAAGCTGGGCAGAACCAGCGAGACTATGGCGCGGGCCCACCAGGCCAAAGGCGGCTACACCCATATCCACACCGCCATCGACGCCTACTCGAGGCTCGCCTACAGCGAGTTCGCCGGCACCGAGAACGTCGACAACTGCGTGGCGTTCCTGGCCCGGGCAACCGCGTGGTTCGCCGAGCACGGCATCGTGATCGAGCGGGTCTTGACCGACAACGGCAACGGCTATCGCAGCTTCGCCTGGCGAGACCTCTGCGCCGAGCTCGGGATCAAGCACTCCCGCACGAAGCCCTACCACCCGGCCACGAACGGCAAGGTCGAGCGGTTCAACCGCACTCTCGCCGACGAATGGGCCTACGCCCGACTCTGGAAGTCAGAACGCAGCCGAGCCCGCGCGCTTGACCGCTTCATGCACCGCTACAACCATCACCGCCACCACACCGCCATCGGCGGCCCACCCATCAGCCGAGTCATCAACCTGGTTGGGCACAACACCTAGGTGTAGACGACTCTGCCAATACGTTCAGCGGTGTGAGGCCGGGTGACCCCGTTCGCTGTCGTCGCGGAGGTCCTTGTCCTGTCTCGTCTGTCGTCGTTCGCGCTCCGGTGGTCACCAGAGGAACCGACGAGCGCGTCGTCGGAGACGCCGTTCACGTGGCGGGGCTTGCCGTTGATGAAGACTTGCAAATCATTTGCGCGTCGACGCTCACATCATATTTAAGGCACCGCCTCCAGGAGGGCGTCGAATCTGCTGATGCCATTGACCTTGGTTCGATCGACGACGTTCTGCCCGCCGATCGCAAGACCTCCATCGTCGGTCTCGACAACTGTCCAGAACCCAACCTGGGGAGCTAAACGAGCTGTCGACCCCATCACCGCTACCATGATCCGCGTTCCTTCGGGTGGAGCGAACGCTACCTCATCGCCCTGATCGTCTGGCATCGGTATGCCGATTTGGAACTCGAGGGGATGATGTTGCCCGTCTTCTGCAACAAGTGTGGTCACCAAATACTGCAACCTGGGCAGTTCGGGTTGTTCTCCATTGGTTCCTGCCTCGTCGGTGCCCCCATACTGGTCGCCACCAGGTAAGCCGACCGACCGTTCGACCAACCGCGGCGTCTCTGCGATGCGGCCAGCTATCGCCCTGCCTCCGTCAGCCAGGAACCCCAGAAGGTCAGTCGGATCTCGACCTAAGTCAACGCGGGTGGAGACGTCGGCCAGGGAGTCGAGCCATCGTTGCGCATCTTCACGGGTGTACGTCTTCGTCTCAGTCTCTGATGTGTTGTCGGACTGACTCGAGCGCTCGGCTGGGCCCGCCGCAGTCGACCCATCGGCCGGAGTTCTGCCACATCCGGCCGCCCCCAACACCACAAACGCGCCCAGAGCAACCGTCGCGACACGTTTCAAGTTACTGCCCATTCTCGTGTCCTCCTTCTTCAAGTCGAACTCACCAGGCATGGTCTACGAGGAATCGGTTGCCTAGTGAGTAGCGCACATAGGCGAAGTCCGACGGGACCCAACCGGAGACCGTGCAATCCGTAAAGGCTGGATGGGAAGTCAGATAGGTTATTTCATCAGCATCTAGACCTATGGAGTGCGCCACTTCATGACAAATGGTTTTGCGGTAATTGAAGTTGTAGTTCATGATAGCGTCATCGTTCCACTCGGAATAATGCGATCCGGTATTTAAAAAGATCACCGCCGGCGCCTGGTTAACCCAGAACTGATCGCACACGTACGCAGTGCTGGATACGCAATCTATCCATCCTCGAGCGCCCGACGTGGGCACGCTTTCGAAGAAAACTACGTCGGTTGACGTCCCGCAGGTCCCCGCGTATTTATCATAGAAATCGGTTGCATCATCAAGGTAGGACATGCGGCTTGAGCGAATCGTTCTTGCGTTGCCAGCGGGCACCGACGAGTTGAAACAGTACCAATGGTCAAGACCATCTGGAATGAACCATCCAGGGACGGGGTACTGCCCCTGTAGCGAACTCGCGGGCCTTGCCGGTAAGCAGGCAAAGATAAGAACGACCGCCGCTGCCGATCGCCACATGATCGCCCTGCCAACGCTCATAGTCCCTGCCTTCTACGGTAGCGTTGATGCTACTTGGAGCATTGACGTAGGTCAAGGGTCTAACGAGGTCTCGGACGACCCCGTCGTCGTGGGGAGGTCGACGTCGCTGGTAGCGGGTCGGGAACGGGCTTCGGGAGCCGGTGGGGCGGCCGGTAGCCTCGGCGGTCGTGCTACGACGACTCGACCTCCGCGGTGCCGGCAACGACCTCCGGGGCCGGCTCCCCCGACCGGGGCAGGCCGCGGAGGGCCCGATCGAGGCGGTGAAGGCGATCCTGGCCGACGTGGAGGCCCGGGGCGACGCCGCGGTGCTGGAGCTGACCGAGCGCTTCGACGGCGTGGCCCTCGACGGCATCCGGGTGCCGGTCGAGGCGATCGACGCCGCGCTGGCCGCCGTCGACGCCGACCTGCGCCGGGCGCTGGAGACGGCCGCGGCCGGCATCCGCGACTTCCACGAGCAGCAGGTCGTGGGCGACCACCGCTACGAGCGCGACGGCATCGTGATCGACGGGCGCAAGGTCCCCGTCGACCGGGCCGGGTGCTACGTGCCCGGCGGCCGGGCCATCTACCCGAGCACGGTGCTCATGACCGCCATCCCGGCCAAGGTCGCGGGCGTTGCGGAGGTGGTGCTCTGCGTGCCGCCGGACCGCGAGACGGGCACGGCGCCGGTGGAGACGCTCGCCGCGGCCGCCATCGCGGGGGTCGACGAGGTGTACGCCATCGGCGGCGCCCAGGCGATCGGGGCGCTCGCCTTCGGCACCGACACGGTTCGGCCGGTGGACGTCATCGTCGGCCCCGGCAACATCTTCGTGGCGCTCGCCAAGCGGGAGGTCGCCGGCCTGGTGGGCGTGCCGTCGTCGTTCCCGGGCCCCTCGGAGGTGGTGGTGATCGCGGACGGCACGGCCCCGGCCGAGCTGGCCGCGGTCGACGTGATCCTCCAGGCCGAGCACGGCCCCGGCGGCCTCGCCTGGCTGATCTCGTGGGACGAGGGCGCGCTCGACGCCATCTGCGGCGAGATCGCCGCCCAGGTGGCCGTGGCGCCCCGGGCCGGCGACATCACCGCCACCTTCGCCGAGGGCGGCTACGCGGTGCTGGTCGACTCGCCGGAGCAGGCCGTGGCGGTGTCCAACACCATCGCCCCCGAGCACCTGGAGCTGATGACCGAGGACCCCCACGCCCTCGTGCCGCTCGTCCGCCACGCCGGCGCGGTCTTCTGCGGCCCCTGGTCGCCGGCGTCGGTGGGCGACTACCTGGCCGGGCCGAGCCACGTGCTGCCCACCGACGGCACGGCCCGCTTCGGCTCCGCGCTGACCGTCTCGGACTTCCAGAAGGACGTCCACGTCATCACCCTCGACCGGACCGCGATCGAGCGCGCCGCCCCCACCGTCGCCGCGATCGCCCGCGCCGAGGGCCTGGCCGCCCACGCCGAGTCCGTGCTGCGCCGGGTCGAGCGGCCGGAGGGCTGAGCGATGGCCGACCGGTTCCAGCCCCGCCCCGACGTGGCGATGCGCGAGGGCTACCACTCGCCGCAGGTCGACGTGGAGGTCCGCCTCAACACCAACGAGTCGCCGTTCCCCCCGCCGGCGGCGTTCCTCGACGCGCTCGCGGCGCGCGTCGCCGAGGTCGACTGGCACCGCTACCCCGACCGGGCCGCCCGGCGGCTCCGCGAGCGGATCGCGGCGCTGCACGGCGTGGAGCCCGGCCAGGTGTTCGTGGCCAACGGGTCCAACGAGGTGCTCCAGACCCTCACGCTGACCTACGCCGGGCCGGGGCGCAGCGTGGCGGTCTTCGAGCCCACCTACGCCATGCACAGCCAGATCGCCCGCATCGCCGGCTCCACGGTCGCCGAGGGCTGGCGGGCGCCCGACCTGTCGCTCGACCTCGCCGAGGTGCGCCGGGTGGTCGCCGAGCACGACCCGGCCATCACCTACCTGTGCTCGCCCAACAACCCCACCGGCCTGGTGGAGGACGAGGCCACGGTGCGGGAGGTGCTCGGCCTCGTCGGGGGCCTGCTGGTGGTGGACGAGGCGTACGCCCAGTTCGCCCCCTGGAGCGCGCTCGAGCTGGTGGACGAGGACACGCCGCTCGTGGTCACCCGCACCTTCTCCAAGACCTGGTCGATGGCCGCGGCCCGCCTCGGCTACCTCGTCGCCCCCACCTGGGTGGTCGACCAGCTCGACAAGGTCGTGCTGCCGTACCACCTCGACGCGCTGAAGCAGATCGCCGGCGAGGTCGCCCTCGACCACGTCGACGCCATGAACGAGCGGGTCGCCCGGCTGGTCGAGGAGCGGGGCCGCGTGATCGCCGCCCTCGGGGAGCTGGACGTGGAGGTCTGGCCGTCCAGCGCGAACTTCGTCCTGTTCCGGCCGACGGCCCGCTCCGGCGACGAGGTCTGGCAGGCGCTCCTGGACGAGTCGGTCCTGGTCCGCAACTGCGCGAGCTGGCCGGGCCTCGACAACTGTCTCCGCATCACCATCGGCACCAGCGACGAGGACGACCGGTTCCTCGCCGCGCTGAGGAAGGCACTGGCATGACCCGTCACCGCACGGCCACCCGCGCTCGCACCACCGGCGAGACCGACATCTCCATCACCCTGGACCTCGACGCGCTCGACCCGAGCGTCGAGGTGTCCACCGGGCTGCCGTTCTTCGACCACATGCTCGACCAGATCGGCCGCCACGGCGGCTTCGGGCTCACGGTCCGGGCGGTGGGGGACCTGCACGTCGACGGGCACCACACCGTCGAGGACACCGGCATCCTCCTGGGCGAGGTGTTCCGGGAGGCGGTGGGCGACAAGGCCGGCGTGCGCCGCTTCGCCTCGGGCCTCTACCCGCTGGACGAGGCGCTGGTGCAGGTGGCGCTCGACCTGTCGGGCCGCCCGTTCACCGCCGTCGAGCTGGGCATCGGCGAGGTGCTGCCGCTCGGGGACCCGCCGTTCAACCCCGAGATGGCCGAGCACTTCTTCCAGAGCTTCGCCACCACCGCCGGCATCACCCTGCACCTGCGCACCCTCGCCGGGCGCAACACCCACCACATCATCGAGGCGTCGTTCAAGGGCCTCGCCCGGTGCCTGCGCGACGCGGTGCGGGTCGAGGGCGGCGGCGTGCCGTCCACCAAGGGCACGCTCGCCGGATGAGCGTCGACCGGCCGCTCGTCGCGGTGCTCGACTACGGCATCGGCAACCTCCGCTCGGCCCAGAAGGCGCTGGAGCGGGCCGGCGCGGACGCCCGCGTCACCGCGGACCACGGGCTCGTCGCGGACGCCGCCGGCGTGGTGCTGCCCGGCGTCGGCGCGTTCGGCCGCTGCATGGAGGCGCTGGCCGAGGCCGGCCTCACCGAGGTGGCCCGCGACGCCGCGACCGCCGCGGCCGCGGGGGAGGGGCGACCCTTCCTCGGGGTGTGCGTCGGCCTCCAGATGCTCTTCGACGGCTCGGACGAGTCGCCCGACGCCACCGGCCTCGGGGTCGTCGGCGGCCGCGTCGAGCGGCTCACCGAGGGCGTGAAGCGCCCGCAGATGCAGTGGAACCTGGTCGACTGGCGGCCGGGCTCGCCCCTCGTGGAGCGGGCCGCCGCCGACGGCGCGATCGACGCGTCCGAGGGCACCTGGCTCTACTTCGTCCACTCGTTCCGGGCCCGCCCGGCCGAGCCGTCCGACGTCGCCGGCACCTGCGACTACGGCGACGAGGTCACCGCCGCGATCGCCCGGGGCCGCCTGTGGGCCACCCAGTTCCACCCCGAGAAGTCCGCCGCCAACGGCCTCGCCCTCCTGGGCTCCTTCGTCGCCGGCTGCCGCTGACCCGCAACCCTCTCGAACTTGGCACGGGAACGCCGCACCGGTGCGGCAGATCCGTGCCAAGTTCGAGAGGGGAAGCGGGTCAGGGGGTGGCGTCCTCGGTGCGGCCGTCGGCGTGGACGGCGAAGCGACGGTCCTCGTGGCCGTGGTCCGGGGCGTCGGTGTCCCAGGGCCAGCCGCCGAAGGAGGTGGCCCGGTAGTCGGCGAACGCCTCGTGGACCTGCTCCTCGGTGGTCATGACGAACGGGCCGTAGCGGGCGACCGGCTCGCCGATGGGCCGACCCTGGAGCAGCAGCGCCTCGGCGCCCCGCTCGCTCGACAGCCGCAGCGCCCGGTCCGCGGCCAGCACCGAGCCGGTGTCGCGCCCGAGCAGGCCGTCGTGGCCGTCGATGCGCAGCCCGTCGCCGTCGAACACGTAGAGCGTGCGCACCGTGGCCTCGCCCTGCGCCGCGGGCATCGTCCACGACGCGCCGGGCTCCAGGCGCAGGTGCCAGATCGCCACGTCGGCCTCGGGCCGGCCCGCCCACGACGCCGGTGGTGGCGGCAGCGGCGCCTCCGCATCGGGCAGGTGCCCGGCGATCACGGTGATCTCGGCGGCCGGCCCGTCGCCGTCGGCCACCCGCAGCCGGGGGATCTGCCGGTCCCAGAACATCGTGAAGTGGGGGTCGACGAACTTGTCGGCCGCCGGCAGGTTCAGCCAGATCTGGAACAGCTCCAGCGGGTTCGGGCCGTCCGGGTCGAGCAGCGGGAACAGCTCCGAGTGCTGGATGCCGGCGCCAGCGGTGAGCCACTGCACGTCGCCCCGGCCGAAGCGGGCGGTGGCGCCGAGCGAGTCCGCGTGGTCCACGAGCCCCGAGCGCACGTAGGTGACCGTCTCGAAGCCCCGGTGCGGGTGGACGGGGAAGCCCGGCACGTGACGGCCGTGGTACATGCTCCAGCCGTCGGTGCCGGAGAAGTCCTGGCCCAGGTCGCGGCCCGCCAGCGGTGCGGCGGGGCCCAGCTCGCCGTCCGCGGCCGGGTAGTCGTCGTGGTGGTGGGCGCAGAACAGGAACGGGTCGATCGTGGGCCACTGGGGCCCGAGCGCCACGGTCTGGCGCACCGGGTCGGCGGTGGTGGAGTCGGTGACGGGTCCGGCCATGTGCCCAGGCTAGGGAGCACCCGCGCCGCTTGCGCCGGCGGCCCCCGGCCATCGGCGGCGCCGCCCTCGGACCACGTGTCGGCCCACCCCGGAACTTGGCACGGAGGCGGTGCACCGGTGCGGCGTTCCCGTGCCAAGTTCGCTGGGTTCGGGCCGCCGGGAGGTCCCGGGGCTGGCGCGCCCGGCGGCGGGGGCGGGCGGCGCGGCGGCTGGACGGGTCAGCCGGCGGCGAGGCGGGCCAGCTCGTCGTCCACGATCGACGGGTCGAGCTTGGTGAACACCGGGGTCGGCTTGGCGATCGGGGTGCCGGGGACGACCTCGACGTGCGCCCAGCGGGGCGTGGTCGAGTAGTCGCCGGTGATGATCGGGTAGCCCGGGCCCCCGTCCAGGTCCTCGACCTCGACGATCTCGGGCATCGGCATGAACGTCCCCTCGCCCCCGAGGATCCGGTGGACCGCGTTGGCCGAGGCCGGCAGGAACGGCGAGAGCTGCGTGTTGAGGTCGCGCACGCACTGGGCCGCCACCCACAGGATGGTGGCGAGGCGGGGCCGCTCGGCCTCGTCCTTCAGCTTCCACGGGGCCTCGTCGGAGAGGTACTTGTTCACCTCGCCCACGAGCCGCATGGCCTCGCCGATGCCGGCGCGCAGCCGGTGCTCGGCCAGGAACCGGCCGACGGAGTCGAAGCCGCCGGCCACCGCGTCGAGCACGGCCCGGTCGGCCTCGGTGAGCGCACCGGGCTCGGGGATCTCCCCGAAGCCCTTGGCGATCATCGAGGCGGTGCGGTTGACCAGGTTGCCCCAGCCGGCCACCAGCTCGTTGTTGGTGCGGGAGACGAACTCGGACCAGGTGAAGTCGCTGTCGGAGGTCTCCGGCCCGGCGGCGCAGACGAAGTAGCGGAACGCGTCGGCCTGGTAGCGGTCGAGCATGTCGCGCACGTAGATGACGACGGACCGGCTGGTGGAGAACTTGCGTCCCTCCATCGTGAGGTACTCCGACGACACGATCTCGGTGGGCAGGTTGAGGTGCCCGTAGGGGCCGGGCTCGCCGCCCCGGCTGCCCCGGCCGGCGTAGCCGAGCAGCTCGGCCGGCCAGATCTGGGCGTGGAAGGTGATGTTGTCCTTGCCCTGGAAGTAGTACGACTCGGCCTCGGGGTCGTTCCACCACTGCCGCCACCGCTCCGGCTCGCCCACGCGGCGGGCCCACTCGATGGACGCGGACAGGTAGCCGACGACGGCGTCGAACCACACGTAGAGCTTCTTGTGCGGGTCGTCCTCCCAGCCGGGCAGGGGCACCGCGATGCCCCAGTCGATGTCTCGGGTCATCGCCCGGGGCTTCATGTCCTTCAGGATGTTCTTCGCGAACGTGATGACGTTGGGCCGCCACGTGCCGGCCGCCTCGCGGCCGTCGATCCACTCGTTGAGCGCGTCGGCGAGCGCCGGCAGGTCGAGGAAGAGGTGGCGGGTCTCGACGAAGGCCGGGACCTCGCCGTTGATCTTGCTGCGGGGGTCGATCAGGTCGGTCGGGTCGAGCTGGTTGCCGCAGGTGTCGCACTGGTCGCCCCGGGCGCCCTCGGCCCCGCAGATGGGGCAGGTGCCCTCGATGTAGCGGTCGGGGAGCGTGCGGCCGGTGGACGGCGAGATGGCGCCCATCGTGACCTGCTCGATCAGGTAGCCGTTGGCGTGGACGCCCCGGAACAGCTCCTGGCTCACCAGGTGGTGGTTGCGGGTGGTGGTGCGGGTGAACAGGTCGTAGGACAGGCCGAGGCCGACGAGGTCCTCCACGATCACCCGGTTGTTGCGGTCGGCGAGGGCCTGCGGCGAGATGCCCTCGGCGTCCGCGGCCACGAGGATCGGGGTGCCGTGCTCGTCGGTGCCCGAGACCATCAGCACGTCGTGGCCCTGCATCCGCATGTACCGGCTGAACACGTCGGACGGCACGCCGAACCCGGCGACGTGACCGATGTGGCGTGGGCCGTTGGCGTACGGCCAGGCGACGGCGGAGAGGACCTTGGTCATGCGGTCGATCCTACGGGGCGGCCCCGAGGGCCTGAACCTGAGGATCCCGCCGTCGGGTTCGGGGCCGGGGGAGCGGCTCCGCGATGATCGGGGCATGGACCTCTACCCGGCGATCGATCTCCGTGGCGGCCGTTGCGTCCGCCTCCACCAGGGCGACTTCGCGAAGGAGACCGTCTACGGCGACGACCCGGTGGCCCAGGCCCGGCTGTTCGCGGATGCCGGCAGCACCTGGATCCACGTGGTGGACCTCGACGCCGCCCGCACCGGCGAGCCGGTGAACCGGCCGGTGATCGCCGCGGTGGCCGGCGCGGTCGGCGTGCCGATCCAGACCGGTGGCGGGGTCCGCGACGACGACGCCGCCCACGCGCTGCTGGAGGCCGGCGTGGCCCGCGTGGTGATCGGCACCGCGGCGCTCGACCGGCCGGACTGGGCCGCGGGCCTGGCCGAGGCGAACCCGGGTCGGGTGGCCCTCGGCCTCGACGTGCGGGGCCGCGAGGTCGCGGTCCGGGGCTGGGTGGAGGGCAGCGGGCGGGACCTCGCGGACGTCGCCGCGCAGTTCGACGACGCCGGCTTCGCGGCGCTGATCGTCACCCAGATCAACGTCGACGGGGTGGGCACCGGCCCCGACCTGGCGCTGTACGAGGAGCTGCTGGAGGGCTACGAGACCGACGTGATCGCCTCGGGCGGCGTCGGCTCGGCCGACCACCTCCGGGCCCTCGCCCGCCTCGGCGAGTCCTCCCGGCCCCTGGCGGGCGCGATCGTCGGCAAGGCGCTCTACGACGGCTCCCTCGGCATCGATGAGGCGCTGGCCGCCGCCGGCACCGAGTGACCGGCACGCCGATGGAGCCTCCGGCCGACGACGAGGTGGAGCCCGACGAGGTGACCGACGACGAGGTGAGCGATGAGCGGCGCCGCTCCCGCCGGTCGGTGTTCGTCATCGTGGCCGTCGTGGGCGCGGCGGTGGCGGTCGTGGCCGGCCTCGCGGTGTGGGTGGCGGCGGTGGGCTACGACGTCGACGCGCCGCTCGCCGGCCGGCCCGTGGCCTGTGCGACCGCCGCCGGGGACCTGCCCGCGGCGACCACCGGGGCCGAGGTCACCGCGTGGGAGGCGGCCTGTGACCGGGCCACCGACGACGCCCGGGCCTCGCGGCGCGGCACGGCGGTGCTGCTGGGCGCCGCCGCGTTCGTGATCGCCACCGCGGTCAGCACCTGGCCGTCGCGCCGCCTCACCGGCGACCGCCTCGGCCCCCTCCGCTGACGCGCCGGTCCACCCGACGCACCCCGACGCATCCCGGCGAACCCGTTGGGTCGGTGGCGGGGGAGCCGGTACCGTCGGCGGGCGTGCGCACCGCCCGGATCATCCCCTGCCTCGACGTGACCGACGGACGGGTGGTGAAGGGCGTCAACTTCGTGGGCCTCCGCGACGCCGGCGACCCCGTGGAGCTGGCCGCCCGCTACGACGCCGAGGGCGCCGACGAGCTGGTGTTCCTCGACATCACCGCCTCCTCCGACGAGCGGGCCACGATGCTCGACGTGGTCACCCGCACCGCCGAGCAGGTGTTCATCCCGCTCACCGTCGGCGGCGGCATCCGCACCGTGGACGACGCCCGGACCATGCTGCGGGCCGGTGCGGACAAGGTCTCGCTCAACACCGCCGCCATCAACCGGCCCGAGGCCATCGCCGAGATCGCCGAGGAGTTCGGCGCCCAGTGCGTGGTCGTGGCCGTCGACGCCCGCCGCCGCGACCGCGACGGCGGCACCACCGACGCCGGCTGGGGCGTGTTCACCCACGGCGGCCGCAACGAGACGCCCCTCGACGCCGTCGAGTGGGCCGCCGAGGCCGAGCGCCTGGGCGCCGGTGAGATCCTGCTCACCTCGATGGACCGCGACGGCACCCGCGACGGCTTCGACCTGGAGCTGACCCGGGCCGTCAGCGACGCCGTCGGCATCCCCGTGATCGCCAGCGGCGGCGTCGGCGACCTCGGCCACCTGGTCGACGGCGTGACCGTCGGCGGCGCCGACGCCGTGCTCGCCGCCTCCATCTTCCACTTCGGCGACCACAGCATCGCCGAGGCGAAGGCCGCGCTCGCCGCGGCGGGCATCGACGTCCGCCCGAGCTGAGCGCCTGGGGCAGGCAAGGAGCGACCCCGATGAGCGAGCCGAACCTCCGCCACGCGGTGCGGGCCCTCGTGGTCGACCCCGACGACCGCCTGCTGCTCGCCCGCTACGAGCTGCCCCACATCGCCCTGTGGGCGACGCCGGGCGGCGGCCGGGAGCCGGGGGAGGGTCTGCGGGACACCCTGGCCCGCGAGCTGCGCGAGGAGATCGGCCTCGCCCTGCCCGACCGGCCGCTGCCCCACGTCTGGCACCGCACCGTCGTGTCCCCGCTCGCCGTCGAGGGCTTCGACGGGATCGTGGAGGACTACTTCCTCCTCCGCACCGACCACTTCGAGCCCCGCGGCGAGCTGACCGACGAGCAGCTCCGGGCCGAGAACCTGCTGGAGCTGCGCTGGTGGGGCCTGCCCGAGATCCGCGTCGCCGAGGCCGAGCGGGTCAAGTGGTCGCCCCGCCACCTCCTCGACCTCTACGAGGCCCTGCTGCGCGACGGCCCGCCCGCCGAGCCCCTGCCGCTCGCCCTGTAGCCGGGCCCGGTTGCCCGGTGGGCCCGGGGGTTGGGGCGTCCCGGCGTGGTGCCGGTACCGTCGGGCAGGTGACGAACGACGCCGGCGCCCCCGACGCCCCACCCCGCACCTTCGCCTCCAGCCGGGCCGACAAGCTGCCGGTGAAGATGCTGAACGACCGCATCCTCGTGAACCTGGAGGCCGACGGCGAGCGCAAGAGCACCGGCGGCATCCTCATCCCCGCCACCGCCCAGATGGGCAAGCGGCTCGCCTGGGGCGAGGTGATCGCCGTCGGCCCGAACGTGCGGACGATGGAGGCCGGCGACCAGGTGCTGTTCAACCCCGAGGACCGCTACGAGGTCGAGGTCCGGGGCCAGGACTACCTGATCCTGCGCGAGCGCGACATCCACGCGGTGGCCGCCAAGCGCCTGGAGGAGGGCTCCACGGGCCTCTACCTCTGACGGCCGGCCCGCCGGCGCCGGAACCGCCGCGGGAGCGGTCCCGGGCTCGCCGTAGGATCGCTCCCATGCCTGCCGTGACCCCGATCACCGTCCGAGACGAGGACCTCGCCCGCATCCGCTACGACGCCGACGGGCTCGTCCCGGCGATCGTCCAGGAGGAGGGCACCGGCGAGGTGCTGATGATGGCCTGGTGCAACGAGGCGACCCTGCGGCGGTCGCTGGAGGAGGGGCGCACCGTGTTCTGGAGCCGGAGCCGGCAGGAGGAGTGGCGCAAGGGCGACACCTCCGGCGACCGCCAGTTCCTCCGCGCCGCCCGCTACGACTGCGACGGCGACACGCTGCTGTTCGTGGTGGAGCAGGAGGGCGCGGGCGCCTGCCACACCGGCGAGCGCACCTGCTTCTACCGCTCGTTCGGGGGCTGAGGTGGCCATCTCCCCGAGCCGCGAGGAGTTCCACGCGCTCGCCGCGCACCACACCGTGATCCCGGTGCGCCGGGAGCTGCTGGCCGACCTCGTCACCCCCGTCGCCGTCTTCGCCCGCCTCACCCGCGGCGGCGAGCCCGGCTTCCTGCTGGAGTCGGTGGAGCACGGCGAGCGGTGGGGCCGCTGGTCCTTCGCCGGCCGCCGGCCCGCCGCGGTGCTCGCGGTGCGGGGCCGGAGCGTGGCGGTGGAGGCCGACGAGCCCGACGCCAACGCCGCCGAGGTCCTGGCCGCGCTCGGCGAGGTCCCCCTCGACCGGGGCATCCTCGCGACGGTCGAGGGCCTCCTCGACCGCTTCCGGGCGCCGGTGGACGACGACCTGCCCCCGCTGCACGGCGGCCTCGTCGGCTACCTCGGCTACGACGTGGTCCGCGAGGTCGAGCACCTCCCCGAGGTGCCCCACGACGACCAGCAGCTCCCCGAGGCCGTCCAGTACGTGGTCGGCGAGCTGGCCGCGTTCGACCACTTCCGCCAGCGGGTCACCCTCGTGGCCAGCGCCTACCTGCGCCCGGGGCTGGACCCGGCGGAGCTGGACGCCCGCTACGACGCCGCGGTCGCCCGCCTGGAGCGGCTGGCCGCGGACGGCGCCGTGCCACTGGACGAACCGCTCGTGGAGCCGCCCCGCCCCGACGAGCCGCTGCCCGAGGTCGCCGCCAACCTCCCCGCCGGCACCTACGAGGCCGCGGTCGAGGCCGCCAAGGGCCACATCGAGGCCGGCGACATCTTCCAGGTGGTCCTCTCCCAGCGGTTCTCCTTCGACCTCGACGCCGACCCGTTCGACCTGTACCGGGTGCTCCGCCAGATCAACCCCAGCCCGTACATGTACCTGTTCCGCCACCCCGAGGTGACCCTCGTCGGCTCCTCGCCCGAGCCGATGGTGCAGCTCCTCGACGGCCAGGTCATCTCCCGCCCCATCGCCGGCACCCGCTACCGGGGGCGGACCGAGGAGGAGGACCGCCGCCTCGGCGCCGAGCTGCGCGAGCACCCCAAGGAGGTGGCCGAGCACGTGATGCTGGTCGACCTCGCCCGCAACGACGTCGGCCGCGTCGTCACCTTCGGCACCCAGGAGGTGACCGAGATGATGACCCTGGAGCGCTACAGCCACGTCATGCACCTCACCTCGCAGGTGGTCGGCACCCTCGCCGAGGGGCGGACGCCCATCGACGTGCTCCGGGCCACGCTGCCCGCCGGCACCGTCTCGGGCGCGCCGAAGGTGCGGGCGATGGAGATCATCGACGAGCTGGAGCCCACCAAGCGGGGCCCGTACGCGGGTGTGGTCGGCTACCTCGACTTCTCCGGCAACATCGACACCGCGATCGCCATCCGCACGATGGTGTGCCTGCCCGACGGGCGGGCCTGCGTGCAGGCCGGCGCCGGGGTGGTGGCCGACTCGGTGCCCGAGCACGAGGAGCTGGAGACCCGCAACAAGGCGAAGGCCCTGCTGGCCGCGGTGCCCACCGCCCGGCGCATGACCGCGGACCGCCGCGGCCGCTGACGCGCCGGTGGGCCCGGCGGGTCGGAGGCGCCAGACTGGGGGCATGGCCGCCGTCGTCCACCGCACCACCCGAGACCTGCTCCGCATCGCCGGCCCCGAGGCCGTCGGTTGGCTCCAGGGCCAGCTCAGCCAGGACGTCGCCGGCCTCCCCGTCGGCGAGGTCACCTGGACCTTCGTCCTCGCCCCGCAGGGCAAGGTCGAGGGCTGGGGCCGCATCCAGCGCCTGGCGGACGACGCCGTGCGCATCGACGTCGACCCGGGCGCCGGCGCCGCGTGGGCGGCCCGCCTGGCGCGCTTCAAGCTGCGGACGAAGGCCGACATCGACCTCACCGAGGGCGTGCCGATCCTCGCCGTGCGCGGCGACCAGCCCGACGCCGGCCTCCCGGCCGGCTGGCCCGGCACCGTCGGCGGCGACCTGCTCCCGGCGCCCGAGGACCCGGACCCGGCCGCCGGCACGTGGGTCGACGCCGCGCTCGCCGACCTCGTCGCCGGCGGCGCCACCGAGGTCGACGCCGCCGCCTTCACCGCCCGCCGGGTGCGCGCCGGGGTGCCCGCCTGGGGCGCGGAGCTGGACGCCGACACGATCCCGGCGACGGTCGGCCAGTGGGCCATCGACGCGTCGGTCAGCTTCACGAAGGGCTGCTACACCGGCCAGGAGCTAGTGGCCCGCATCGACAGCCGGGGCGGCAACGTGCCCCGCCGGCTCGTGGCGGTCACCGCACCGGCGGGCACCGCGCTGTCGGCCGGCGACGCGATCGAGGTCGACGGCGCCGAGCGGGCCACCGTCACCACCGTGACCACCGACGAGCGGGGCGACCTGCTGGGCCTCGCCTACCTCCAGCGCAGCGTCGAGACCCCGGCCACCGGCACCGTGGGCGGCGCGGCGGTGGAGCTGGTGCGCGTCCCGGTCCGTGGATGACCCACTACGACACCCTCGGGGTCTCCCGCACCGCTGACGCGGCCGCGCTCCGCCGGGCCTACCTGCGCCTCGCCCGGGCGCACCACCCCGACTTCCACACCGACGACCCGCCCGCCGAGCGCCGCCGCCACGCCCGCACCATGCAGGCGGTCAACGCGGCGTGGGCGGTGCTGGGCGATCCGGCCGCCCGCGCCGACTACGACCGCGACCTCGCGGCGAGCGGCCGGGCGGGCCCGGGCCGGGGCGGGGGCGCGGCCGGCGCCCGCACCGGCTCCGGCGGCGCCCGCAGCGGCGCCCGGGGCCCGACGGTGCCGCCCGGCAAGGGGTGGACGCCCCGCGCTGACGACACCGGCTGGCAGCGGGACTTCGCCGCCTGGCGGGCCGAGGACGAGCGGCTGCCCGAGGACGCGGCGGGCCGGGCCCGCAGCGTGGTGCTCACCCTGCCCGCCGCGGCCGCGGCGGTCGCCGCCGTCGCCGGGGTCCTCGGCGTGGTGCTGCGGTCGCGGGCGCTGCTGGCGGTGGCGGCGATCGCGTTCTTCACCGCGGTCACGCTGTTCGTGGTCCTCCCGCTGTTCGAGCTGACCCGGGGCCGCGCCGACGACCACCGCCGCGACGGCGAGCGGCGCTGAGCCCCGGCGGCCCCGCACTACCGTTCGTCCCCGATGGCGACCTACCTCGACCGCATCCTCCTCGACCACCGCCGGGCCGCCGCGGCCGACCACCGCCGCCTCGACCGGCTCCTGGAGCAGGCCGCGGCCGCCCCGCCCACCCGGGGCCTGCGCGCCGCGCTCGCCGGGGCCACCGGGCTCGGGGTCATCGCCGAGGTCAAGCGGCGCTCCCCGTCCAAGGGCGACCTGCACCCCGACCTCGACCCCGCCGCGCTCGCCGCGGACTACGAGGCCGGCGGCGCCACCTGCCTGTCGGTGCTCACCGACCGGGACTTCTTCGGCGGCTCGCCCGAGGACCTGCGCGCCGCGCGCGGCGGCTGCGCGCTGCCGGTGCTGCGCAAGGACTTCACCGTCGCCGCCGCGGACGTCTGCGACGCCCGGATCATGGGCGCCGACGCGGTGCTGCTCATCGCCGCCGCGCTGGACGACGCCGAGCTGGCCGACCTCCACGCCCTCGCCGGCGAGCTGGGCCTCGACGCCCTGGTCGAGATCCACGACGAGGCCGAGCTGGAGCGGGCGCTCGCGGTCGAGGCCACGCTCGTGGGGGTCAACCAGCGCGACCTCGTGACCTTCGAGGTCGACACCGACCGGGCCGTGCGCCTGGCGCCCCGGATGCCCGCGGGCATCGTCCGGGTGGCCGAGTCGGGGGTCCGCGGGCCCGACGACGCGGCCCGGCTCGCGGCCGCCGGCTACCACGCCGTGCTGGTCGGCGAGTCGCTCGTCACCCACGGCGACCCCGCCGCGGGCGTCGCCGCCCTGCGCGCCGCGGGGCGGTGACCGGGGCCACGCTCGCTCGACTACCCGGTTCGAGCGCCAGCGGGCCACACTTGAACCGACGTCCCATGACCCCGACCCGCCGCCTCGCCCCGCTCCTCGCGCTCCTCGTCGCCGCCCTCCTCGCGGCCGGGTGCAGCTCCGACGGCTCCGATGGCGGCGGTGGCGGCCGCGCCGGTGGCGGCGACGGCATCACCGCCGAGCGGGTCACCGTCCCGGTGCCCGCCACCGAGGACCAGGCCGCCCTCTACTTCCGCCTCCGCAACGACGGCGACACCGACGACGAGCTGGTCGGCGCCACTGCCGAGGGCGCCGGCTCGGTCTCGATCCACCGCTCGGAGGTCACCGAGGACGGCCTCGCCCGCATGGTCGAGCAGGACTCGGTGGCGGTGCCCGCCGGGGGGACCGTGGACTTCGAGACCGGCGGGCTGCACCTGATGATCCTGGACCCGCCCCCGCTCGCGGCGGGCGACACCGTGACCGTCACCCTCCGCTTCCGCCACGCCCCCGACCTGCGGGTCGACGCCGCGGTGGTGGAGCCGGGCGCCGACGACGAGGAGCACCAGCATGGTTGACCGACACCCCGACCCGAGCCGCCGCCGGTTCCTCGCCGCGACCGCCGCCACCGGCGCCGCCCTCGTGCTGCCGGGCGCGCTCGCCGCCTGCAACATCCAGAAGGGGGCGTCGCCCGAGCAGAAGGTCGACCCCGACGCGTCGTGGGACGGGAGCGTGCTCATCGACCCGCCGTACGACAAGCCCGACGCCACCTTCATCGACACCGACGGCAACCCGTACCCGCTGCGGGAGAAGACCGCGGGCCGCCTCGGCATCCTGTTCTTCGGCTACACGCACTGCCCCGACATCTGCCCCACCTACCTCGGCTCCCTCGCCTCGGCGCTGGAGAACCTGAAGAGCGGGCCGGGCAGCGCGCCGATCGTGCTCTTCGTGGGCGTCGACGTCGCCCGCGACACCCCCGAGTACATGAAGCGGTACCTGTCGAAGTTCGACCCGTCGTTCATCGGCCTCACCGCCGAGGAGCCGGTCATCGCCCAGGCGATCACCGACCTCAAGCTGCCGCAGCCGGTCATCGGCGAGCCCGACGGGAACGGCGACTACGAGGTCGGCCACCCCGCCCACATCGTGATCCTCTCCCCGGACGACCTGGTGCACCGCATGTACCCCTCCAACACCCGCCAGCAGCAGTGGGTGCAGGACCTGCCCCGCCTCGACTCGGGGCTCTACGCGTGAGCGCCGCGGGTCCCGCCGGCGGCCGGCGGATCGGGGGCTGAGCGGTGGAGTGGTGGTGCTCGTCCACCCGCCGGGTGTGGGACTGGACGCCCCGCCCCTACCTGGGGTCGCTGCTCGTCATCGCCGCGCTCGTGGCGCTCGCGATCTGGTGGCGCGCCCGGGGGCGCCGCGCCACCCCGCCGATCGGCGAGGCGCTCGCCGGCCACGAGGCGCTGAGCGAGATCCGCGGCAGCAGCCGCGGGCGCACCGTGGCGCTCGTGTGCGGCGCCCTCGGCCTCTGGGCCGTCCTCGACTGGCCGCTCGCCACCCTCGGCGCCGGCTACCTCGCCTCCGCGCAGATGATCCGCCAGGTCACGATGGTGATGGTGGTGGCGCCCCTGCTGCTCTTCGCCACCCCGCCCGCCCTCGCCGTGCGCGCGGTGGGCTGGGGCCGTCGCCTCACCGTGCTCCGCTGGACCGCCCGCCCCGGCCTCGCCATCCCCGTGGTCGTCCTCACCCTCATCGTGGTGAACGCCCCCACCGTCGCGGACCCGCTCCTGCCCACCCCGTACGGCTCCTTCGCGATGGACCTCGCCTGGGTGATCGCCGGGTTCGTCCTCTGGATGCCCGTCCAGTGCCCGCACCCCGGCGTGCGGCGCCTCGCCGGCGGCCCCGCCCTCGTCTACCTCATCGCGCAGTCGATCGTGCCCGTCCTGCCCGGCTTCTTCATGACCTGGGCCGACTTCCCGATCTTCGAGAACTACGAGATGGCCCCCCGGGTCTTCGACGGGTTCACCGCCGTGGACGACCAGCAGGCGGCCGCCGCCATCCTCCAGGTCGGCGGCATGGTGCTGCTCTGGCTCCAGCTCAGCTACCGGTTCATCTCCTGGGGCCAGCGGCAGATGGAGGCCAACCAGGCGGAGCTGCAACGGATGCGTGGCAGCCGCAGCGTCGCCCCGTAGGGTTTCACCGTGTTCGTGAAGGTCTGCGGCATCACCCGCGAATCCGATGCGCTGCTCGCCGTCGCCATGGGCGCCGACGCGGTCGGCTTCATCTTCGCCCCGTCCAAGCGCCAGATCGCCCCGAGCATCGCCCGCGACATCGCCCGCCGCCTCCCCGCGGAGATCCTGACCGTGGGCGTGTTCCGGGACGAGATGCCCGCCCGGGTGGTCGACATCGTCAACTCCACCGGCCTCAAGGCGGCCCAGCTCCACGGCCGCGAGTCCCCCGAGGACGCCATGTACGTGCGGGCACGGGTCCCCACCGTCATCAAGGCGTTCGCGGCGGACGACGGTGCGCTCCGCCACGCCGAGGACTTCGGGGCCGACGCCGTGCTCCTCGACTCGCCCGAGCCCGGCTCCGGCAAGGTGTTCGACTGGTCGAGCGTCGAGGGCCGGACCGGCAACCTCCGGGTGATCCTCGCCGGCGGCCTCGGCCCGGCGAACGTCCGCGAGGCCATCGCCCGGGTCCGCCCCTGGGGCGTCGACGTGGCGAGCGGCGTGGAGTCCGACCGCGGCGAGCCGGGGGAGAAGGACGCCCGCAAGGTCATGGCGTTCGTGGAGGCCGCCAAGCGCGCCGGCGCCGAGCTGATCGACGACGGCGTCGAGGTCGAGCACGGCCCCTACGACTGGCACGAGAGCGGGTGGCTGTGACCGCCCGCATCCGCCCCCGTGGCGTCCGCCGCCGCAGCGGCCCGCGCCGGAGCCGCCACGCCCGCCTGGCGTGGTTCGCCCGCGTGGCGCGCGACGACCGCGGGACCGAGCGCCGCTGAACCGGCGGCCGCCGCGCCGCCCCGGTCCTTCTCGCCCGCCCGCTCGTCCGTCCGCATCTTTTCCACCAGGAGGTGGTGGTCCATGTCCGACACCCCCACGCCCGTCATGGGCGAACCCGACCCCAGCGGCCGCTTCGGCCGCTTCGGCGGTCGCTTCATCCCCGAGACCCTCATGCCCGCCTGCATCGAGCTGGACGCCGCGTTCCGCGACGCCTGGGCCGATCCGGCCTTCCGGGCCGAGCTGGACGGCCTGCTGCGCGACTACGCCGGCCGGCCCTCGCCGGTCACCGAGTGCCACCGGCTGTCCGAGGAGCTGGGGGTGCGCGTCCTCCTCAAGCGCGAGGACCTCAACCACACCGGCTCGCACAAGATCAACAACGTGCTCGGCCAGGCCCTGCTCACCAAGCGGATGGGCAAGACCCGGCTGCTGGCCGAGACCGGCGCCGGCCAGCACGGCGTGGCCACCGCCACCGCGGCGGCGCTCTTCGGCTTCGACTGCGTCGTCTACATGGGCGAGGTCGACATGGAGCGCCAGAAGCTCAACGTCTTCCGGATGCAGCTCCTCGGCGCCGAGGTGCGCCCGGCCAGCTCCGGCAGCCGCACCCTCAAGGACGCCGTCAACGAGGCCATGCGCGACTGGGTGGCCACCGTCGAGTCGTCCCACTACTGCCTGGGCTCGGTCATGGGCCCGCACCCGTACCCGTGGATGGTCCGGGAGCTGCACCGGGTCATCGGCGACGAGGCCCGCACCCAGTGCCGGGCGCTCCTCGGCGGCGCCGACCCCGACGTGGTGGTCGCTTGCGTGGGCGGCGGCTCCAACGCCGCGGGCATCTTCAGCGGCTTCGCCGAGACGGGCGCGCAGCTCGTCGGGGCCGAGCCGGCCGGCGGCGCCGCGGTGGGCGAGGGCATCCCCGGCGTGGTGCACGGCATGGCGTCGTTCCTCAAGCAGGACGAGTGGGGCCAGGTGACCGAGGCCGAGTCCATCTCGGCCGGCCTCGACTACCCCGGCGTCGGTCCCGAGCACGCCCACCTGGCCGACATCGGCCGGGCCACCTACGCCCCGGTGAGCGACGACGAGGTGATCGAGGCGTTCCAGGTGCTCACCCGCACCGAGGGCATCATCCCCGCACTGGAGTCGGCCCACGCCGTCGCCTGGGTGCTCCGCGAGGCCCCCGCCCTCGCCGGCCGGACCGTGCTCGTGAACCTGTCGGGCCGCGGGGACAAGGACGTGGCCCAGATGCTCGACATCCTGGGCGAGCGGGACGGAGCCGGGTCGTGAGCGCCGCGAGCCCCCGCCTCCCCTTCGACCGCGCCGCGGCCCGCGGCCCGCTGCCCGACGCGCCGGCGCCCGGCCCGGTCGAGGCCCACCTGCGCGCCGTGCGCGACTCGGGCCGCAAGCTCCTCGTGCCGTACCTCACCGGCGGCCTGCCGGGCTGGACCGACCAGGTCCGCGCCGCGGTCGACGCCGGGGTCGACGCGGTGGAGATCGGCATCCCGTTCTCCGACCCGGCCATGGACGGGCCGGTCATCCAGGCGTCGTCGGAGCGGGCGCTGCGCCTCGGCGCCACGCCCCGGTCGATCGTCGACGAGCTGCGCAGCGTCGACGTCGACGTGCCGATCGTCGCGATGACCTACTACAACCTGGCGTTCCGGATGGGCGACGCCCGCTTCGCCGGGGAGCTGGCCGAGGCCGGCTTCGGCGGCATCATCCTCCCCGACGTGCCGGTGGAGGAGCAGGGCCCGTGGCGGGCCGCCGCGGACCCGGCCGGCATCGAGACGATCCTGCTCGCCGGCCCGATCACCCCCGACGACCGGCTCCGCCTCGTCTGCGAGCGCACCCGCGGCTACGTGTACGGCGTGAACCTCATGGGGATCACCGGCGAGCGGGCCGGCGTGGCCGAGACCAGCGCGGTGCTGGCCCGGCGGCTCAAGGCCGCGACCGACGTGCCGGTGCTCATGGGCTTCGGGGTCTCCACCCCCGAGCAGGCCGTCGAGGTGGCCGAACCGGCCGACGGCGTGATCGTGGGCACCGCGTTCGTCCGCCGGGTGCTGGAGGGGGCGAGCGCCGCCGAGCTGCACGACGCCGTCGCCGCCATGCGCCGAGCCCTCGACGCCTGACGGCGACCGGCCGCCGACGCGGGCCCGGCCCGGACCGGCCGCCGGCGGGCTACTCCTCGGAGTAGAAGGTGCCGATCACGACCCACGCCTCGCCCCGGCGCTCCAGGTTGATCTGGATCGTGTGGTTGGTGGTCCGGTCGCGGAACAGGCAGCCGCCGGTGTCGAACTCGCCGTCGTCGCAGTGGCGGTACAGCTCGTAGGGGCCGTGCACCGCCTGCCACATCGACTCGACGGCCCCGGGCTCGGCGAACTGCGCGGCGGCCGCCCGGTCGTCGGCCACCCAGGCGTTGTAGAGGCCCCAGGCGGCGTCGGCCGCGGTCGGGGCCCCGGTCGGCGCCGGCGGGGCGGTGGTGGTGGCCGGCGCCGCGGTGGTCGGGACCGTCGAGTCGGTCGTGGTGGGAGCGGCGGTGGTCGACGCCGCCGCGGTGGTGTCGGGCGGGGCGGCGTCGTCGGAGCTGCACCCCGCGGCGGCGACCAGCAACGACAGGGCGAGGGCCGGGGCGGCGACGAGCGAGCGGCGGGTCATGGCCGCCAAGCTACCCGCCGGCCATCACCGCTCCCGACGGCAGCGGTGCTCAGGCGCCGCCGGGCGCGTCGAGGTGGTCGTGGAGGAACGCGACGGTGCGCTCCCACGCCAGCGCGGCCGCCGCGGGGTCGTGGGCAGCGGTGCGGTCGGACTCCGCGAACCAGTGGCCGGTCCCTGGGTAGCGGTGGAAGTCGGTCGGGTGGCCGCACAGGCGGAGCTGGGCCTCCAGGTAGGCCACCTCGTCGTCGGTGGCGAACCCGTCGATCTCGGCGAAGTGGCCCTGGAAGGCGGCGTCGGCTCCCGAGAAGTCGACGTCCTGGGTGCCGTAGTAGGCGACCGCCGCGGCCACGTCCGCGGGGAAGCGGGCGGCCGCCCACAGGCCCCACGAGGCCCCCATCGAGTAGCCCAGGACCGCCACCCGGCCCCCGGGCGTGGCCGGCATCCGCCGCAGCGCGGCGAGGGAGCCGACCACCAGGTTGGCGGTGCGGTTCGGGTCGCTCCCCGCGAGCAGCCGCTCGGCTTCGTCGGGGGTGTCCGCGGTGCGGCCGTCGCCGTGCAGGTCGGGCGCGAGCGCCACGAAGCCCTCGTCCGCGAGCCGGTCGCAGAGCCCGGTGAAGAACGGGGTGAGCCCCCACCACGCGTGCAGGACCAGCACGCCGGGGCCCGATCCGGCGTCGGGGACGACCGCGTAGCCGGTGCCGGCGGGACCGAGGTTGCTCATGGGCTCCGACGCTACCCGGCCCCCTACGCTGGGCGGCGTGTCCACCGAACGAGCGCACGACCCCGACTGCCTGCTCTGCCGGGCCGAGAAGCTCACCCCTTGGCACCACGAGGACGAGGTCTGCTGGATCGCCGACTGCTACCAGTGCGCCACCCCGATGGTGGTCTGGAAGGGCCACGGCGTGGACCCGCCCGAGGCCGAGCGCCGGCACATGCTGGACGAGCTGGCCCGGGTGGCCCTCGACCGCTTCGGCGAGAGCCACGACGGGTTCTGGTTCGACCCCGACATGCGGACCATCCCCGACCACTTCCACTGCCACGGCCGCCCGCAGAACGCCTTCTTCGGGCCCGGCGGCGGACCCAAGCCGATGGGCGGCCGCTGATGGCGTCGATGCCGGTGAACGTGCCCGGCGACGCCATCTTCGACCGGGTCGGCGGCCGCCCGTTCTTCGACGCGCTCGTCACCCGCTTCTACGCCCGCGTCGAGGACGACCCGGTCCTGCGGCCGCTGTACCCCGACGACCTCGCCGAGTCCGTCGTCAACACCGCCGGCTTCCTCGCCCAGCTCTGGGGCGGCGGCACCGTGCAGTACTCGGACCACCGCGGCCACCCGCGCCTGCGGGCCCGCCACCTGCCCTTCCGCATCCGCCGCCTGGAGCGGGACCGGTGGTTCGCCCACATGGCCGCGTCGGTCCTCGAATCCGACGCGGACGACCGGACCAAGGCCGAGATGCTCGACTACTTCGAGCGCGCCGCCACCTTCCTCGTCAACGCCGAGGACTGATCCGCACCCGCTCGGTCCGGCGTGCGGTCCCGCGTGCGGCCCGGCGCCCGCTCCGGTGGCCGCCGCCGGCCGACCGGTGCCGCTACGGTGACCCGCATGGCTGATGCTCCCACCGCCGGTGACCGCGCCCCCGCCTTCCACCTCGCCGACCAGCACGGCGAGAAGGTGCGCCTGTCCGCCTACAAGGGCCGCAAGGTGCTGATCTTCTTCTACCCGAAGGCCGACACCCCCGGCTGCACCAGCCAGGCGTGCGGGTTGCGGGACGTGGCCGACGACATCGGCGACACCGTGATCCTCGGCATCAGCCCCGATGCGCCCGACAAGCTCGCCCGCTTCGACGACAAGCACGGCCTCGGCTTCACGCTCCTCTCCGACCCCGAGCACAAGACGGCCGAGGCGTACGGCGTGTGGGGCGAGAAGTCGATGTACGGCCGCACGTACCTCGGCATCATCCGCTCGGCGTTCCTCGTGGACGAGAAGGGCCGGATCTCCCACGCCTGGCCCAAGATCAGCCCGAAGGACACCCCGAAGAACCTGCTGAAGGCGCTGGCGGCAGCGGGCTGAGGCCCCGCCGCCGCGGCGGTTTACACTCGACGGGTCGACACCCGCCCGGGTGGCGGAATGGCAGACGCGGCTGACTCAAAATCAGCTGTCCGAAAGGGCGTGCGGGTTCGAATCCCGCTCCGGGCACGAACCGCTCCTCAGCGCGACGCGACGACGGCGGGGCCGAGCCAGCGCTCCCACGCCCAGCGGCCGCCCTCGGGCGTGCGCACGTGCACCTCGTGGTCGAAGGCCGAGTCCTTGGCCGGCGTCGGCGCCGCGGTGGGATCGCCGCCCTCGCACACCTCGGCGGTGGGGCGCAGCACCTCGGCCCGGTAGCCGCGCTCGCCCGCCTCGGTCGCGGCCCGGTCGAGGACGTCGGCCATCCAGGCGACGTGCGCCGGATCGAGGCGGGCCGCGGGCTCGGTGCGCGGGCCCGGGCAGGCGTAGGCCAGGAACAGGGTGCGGGCGCCGACCGCGTCGGCCCGGCCGGCCTGGTGGACGAGGTCGTCCACCAGCACCCGGGTCAGCGCCGGGGACCGGGCGGCGAGCACGGTGCCGTCGGGCGCGAGCTGGTCGCCCCACTCCCAGGTGCCGGTCTGCACCAGCAGCACGTCGGGCCGGCGGTCGAGGCCGAGCTGCTCCACCTCGTCCTGCACGGCGCACACCGGCGGGATCTCGTCCCAGCCGGCGTCGTCCAGCGTCCGGTGCCGGTAGCCGTCGGAGGCGAGCTGGCCGCAGCCGATGAGGCCGGCGGGGTCGAGCGACGCGATGCCGGGGGTCTCGCCGATCGGCGGGGCGAGGTAGCCGAGCGTGAACGCCACCGAGTCGCCGGTGAGCAGGACCCGGTCGCCGCCGTGGCCGGGGGAGCCGGGCGGCGCGGTGGGCGGGGCCTGGCGGGCGTGCTCCAGCGCGGTCGCCGCCTCGGGCGCCTCGCCCAGCAGGTTCGGGCGGGCCAGCCGGAAGGCGACCGCCACCGAGGCGACCGCGACGCCCACGAGCACCGCGGCGACGACCCGGCGGCCCACCGGCCGTGCCGCCCAGCCGAGGCGGCGCTGCGCGGGCCGCTCCACCATCCACCACGACACCTCGGCCAGCACCAGCGCCGCGGCCACGGTGGCCACCGCCACCTCGCCCCGGCTCGCCCCCGGCCGCCACCGGTGCAGGATCTGCTGGATGGGCCACGACCAGAGGTAGATGGCGTAGCTCCGCCGCCCGAGCCAGGCCGTGACCGGTTCGGTCCGGCCGAGCGTGCCGGCGCCCAGGACCACCACGGCGGCGAGCACCGCCGCGGCGGGCAGCAGGCCCCGGCGGTAGAGGGCGGGGTCGGCCACCTCGACGCGGGCCACGAGCACCGCCAGCGCCACCGCCGCGACCAGCCCGGCGGCGCGGGCGGCCCGCGCCCACGCGGCGGTGCCCGGCTCGTCGGGACTCGGGGCCGAGTCGGGGTCGACGGCCGGGGCCGGGGCGCGGCGTGGGCGGACGAGGGGGTGGCGGGGGTGCAGGAGCGCGGCGAGCACGCAGCCCACGAGCGGGGTGACGATGCGGGTGTCGGTGCCCACGTACACCCGGGAGAGGTCGGCGTCGCCGAGGCGGTGCGCCAGCACCAGCGCCCAGGTGGCGGAGGCCGCGGCGAGCGCGGCGCCCACCGCCGCCACCGTCGAGGCGGCCGCGGCCCGGCGCCGGGCCGCGAGCGCGAACGCCCCGGTGAGCACCAGCGGCCACAGCAGGTAGAACTGCTCCTCCACCGCGAGGCTCCAGGCGTGGCGGAAGAGCGACGGCGCGCTCGACCAGTAGCCGCCGTCACCACCGAACGCCTCGCGCCAGTTCGCCCACCACGACAGCGTGGCGGTGGCGTCCCAGCCCAGGCGGTCGAAGACGGTGCGGTCCCAGTCGAAGGCGACGGCGGCCGCGACGACCGCGGGCACCACCACGAACAGCGCCGGGGCCAGGCGGCGGACCCGGCGGCCCCAGAACGCCCGCAGCCCGAGCGAGCCGGTCTCGTCCCGCTCGCTCAGCGCGAGGCCCGTGACCAGGTAGCCCGACAGCACGAAGAACACGTCGACGCCGAGGAAGCCACCGGAGAGGTAGCCGAGGTGGTAGGCGACCACCGCGGCGACCGCGAGGCCCCGGACCGAGTCGAGGCCGGGGCGCCGGGCGGCCCCGGCGGGCGTCGGCTGCGGGTCGCGGGGCGGTGGGGCGGGTTCGGTCATGGCTGGGTGCGGCACGGGCCGGGACCGCCGCGCCGGCCATTGTTGTCGATCCGGGGCGGGGGCCCGCGCACCGGCGATCACTACACTGGCCGCCGTGGCACGGGCGCTCATCCAACGACGGTTGCGGAAGAACGCTCGTCGCCTCCAGAGCGCCTGCGCCGAGCTGGCCGTCACCGAGGAGCAGCTCCTCAGCCTGACCGACGACGCCGAGGACCTGCGGCTCCGGGCCCTCGTGTCCGACTCGCCGGCCGAGGCCGTCGAGCACCACCACGCCGACCGCCACCGCCAGGCGCTCGCCCGCCACCGCGACGGCCTGCTCGCCACCATCGCGGAGCTCGAAGCCGCGCAGGACGAGCTGCTGGACCGCCTGGGAGCCGACTCGTGAGCCCACCACCATCCACCACATCCCCGGGAGAACCGCCGGTGCCCACCCGCGTCGTGATCGCTGAAGACGAGGCCATCATCCGCCTCGACCTCAAGGAGACCCTCCAGGAGGAGGGCTACGAGGTCGTGGCCGAGACCGGCCGTGGCGACGAGGCGGTGGAGCTGGTGCGCGAGCACGTGCCCGACGTGGCCATCCTCGACATCAAGATGCCGGGGCTCGACGGCCTCTCCGCGGCGCGGGAGATCGCGGGGGAGCGGCTCTCCGCGGTGCTGATCCTCACCGCCTTCAGCCAGCGCGACCTGATCGAGCGGGCCCGCGACGCCGGCGCCCTCGCCTACCTCGTCAAGCCGTTCCAGAAGGCCGACCTGTTCCCGGCCATCGAGGTGGCGCTCGGCCGCTTCCAGGAGATGAAGGCCCTGCACGACCAGGCCACCTCGCTGGAGAGCCAGCTGGAGACCCGCAAGCTGGTCGACCGGGCCAAGGGCCGGCTGATGGACGGCTTCGGGCTGAGCGAGGCCGACGCCTTCGGCTTCATCCAGAAGACCGCGATGCGCGAGCGCCAGACCATGCGGGCCATCGCCCAGCAGGTCATCGACGGCGACCGCACCCCCGCCGGCGCCTGACCGCCCGCCTCTGCCGGCGGTCGGGGCGCGGGGGAGCGGGAACCGGGCTACTCGACGGTGACGGACTTCGCGAGGTTGCGGGGACGGTCGATGTCGCGGCCGAGGACCCGGGCGGTGTGGTAGGCGAGGAGTTGCAACGGGATGCCGAGCAGGTAGGGAGCCAGCTCCGGTTCGACCGTCGGCACCCGAACGACGCGGTCGGCCCCCGGTACCTCGCCGTCGCGGTCGGTGACGGCGACGACCGGGCCCCGCCGGGCGGCGATCTCGGCCACCGTGTTCAGGTTCTTGTCCCACAGGCCGTCATCGGGGAGCACCGCGATGGTGGGCACCTCCGGGGCTACGAGCGCCAGCGGCCCGTGCTTCAGCTCCGCCGCCGGGTAGGCCTCGGCGTGGAGGTAGCTGATCTCCTTGAGCTTCTGCGCACCTTCGAGCGCGACGTGGTGGCCGCTCACACGCCCGACGAAGAACGCGCTGGTCGATCGGGCGACCTGCTCGGCGATCGGCACGATCTCGTCCTCCCGGGCGAGCACGTCGGCGATGGCCGAGGGCAGGCCGGCGAGCCCGTCGAGGAGGCGGGTGCCGTCGGCCGGACCGAGGTCCCGGGTGCGCCCGAGGTGCAGCGCCAACAAGGTGAAGGCGACCCCGGTGGAGGTGAAGGTCTTGGTGGAGGTGACCGATACCTCTGGGCCGGCGTGGAGGTAGATGCCCGAACCGCAGACCCGGGCGATGGTCGAGCCGGGGGTGTTGACGATGCCGATCACCCGGCCGCCCTTGCGCTGCACTTCCTGCACCGCCGCCAGGGTGTCGAAGGTCTCGCCGCTCTGGCTGACGGCGACGTAGAGGGTGTCAGGTTCGATGATCGGGTTCCGGTAGCGGAACTCCGACGCCACCTCGGCATCGGCTGGTATCCGGGCGAGCGCCTCGACCTGGAGGGCTCCGGCGAGGCCGGCGTAGTACGCCGAACCGCACCCCAGCACCTTCACCCGGCGAAGCGCCAGCACGTCGCGGGGCGGTAGGTCGAGGCCGCCGAGGTGGGCGGTCGAGAACCGGTGGTCCAGGCGACCCCGCAGGGTGCGGGCCACCACGTCCGGCTGCTCGTGGATCTCCTTGTGCATGTGGTCGGGGTGGCCCCCGAGGTCGTACGCGGTCGCGGAGACCGGGGCGACGATGGGTGCCTTGGCGGTCTCCTCGGCGTCGAGGGTGAAGGTGCGGTAGCCGTCCGGCGTGACGACGGCCAGCTCCCGGTCATCGAGGTGGACGATGCGGTCGGTGTGGCGGACCACCGCCGCGGCGTCCGAGGCGACGAACAGCTCCCGATCCCCGATGGCGAGGAGCACCGGGCCGCCGTTGCGTGCGGCGACGATGGTGCCCGGCGAGTCGACCGCCATCACCGCGATGCCGTAGGCACCTTCGACGCGTAGCAGTGCTCGGCGGACCCGCTCACCGAGGTCATCGCCCTCCTCCCGGGCGATCAGGTGGGCCAGGACCTCCGAGTCGGTCTCCGACGCCAGCTCCACGCCGGCGAGAAGACCGGTCCTCAGCTCCTCGGCGTTCTCGATGATGCCGTTGTGGACGACCGCGACGTGGCCGGTCGGGTCGAGGTGCGGGTGCGCGTTGGCATCGGTCGGCTCGCCGTGGGTGGCCCAGCGGGTGTGACCGATGCCGGCGCGCCCGCCGAGGCGCTTCGGGGACGAGGCTGCGACCGACGCGACCTTGCCGGCGGCCTTGTGGACCCGGAAGCGGTCGTTGCCGACGACCGCTATGCCGGCCGAGTCGTAGCCTCGGTACTCCAACTGGGCGAGACCTTCGTAGAGGATGGGGGCGGCCGGGCGGCGCCCGGTGTAGCCGACGATGCCGCACATGGGCGGACTCCTTTTCGGTGGAGGGACGGGAAGGGCGTGGTGCGGCGGGTCAGCCGTAGACGAGGCGACGGAGCTGGCGCTCTGACAGCCGAGGTGCGGCCACCGGCCGCTGCGCCAGCTCCTCACCGAGGCGGTGGAAGATGTCGGCGTTCGCGAGGCCGTTCCGCTGGAGCTCGCGATGGCGACGCCGGACGAGCTGGTCGAGCGGTTCGTCGAAGAGCGCCAGCACGTCGAGGACCACCCGGTGCGCGATGGACCGGGTCATGCCCGTGCTGCGCACGAGGTGATCGACAGCGTCGGCCAAGGGGTCCTGCGGCTCCATGGTCGGCCATCTTGCGGCCGAGCTGTCGTGAATGCAACGAACTTGCCCGAAATCGGGCAGGAACCACCCCCATGGTCGGTCCAGTCGGTTGCGGCGGTCGCCTTCGCCCCCCCGAGCCGACCTTCCGCCACGACGCCAACCCCGAGCACAAGGCGAACCGCGACGCCGCGCCCGACATCCTCCGCCGGCAGGTCATCGACGGCGACCGCACCCCCGCCGGCGCCTGACCGCCCGCCGCCGCCGACGCCGACGCCGACGGGCGGGAGCCGGGCGAGCGGGAACCGGGTGGGTCACACCGGGCAAGTACCCGGTGTGAGCCTGCCCGACGAAGACGTCCTGCGCCGGTCGATCGACGACCCCGACGCCTTCGGGGAGATCTTCGACCGGCACTACGGCCGGATCCACTCGTACCTGGCCCGGCGGATCGGGCCCGGCCGGGCGGAGGACCTCGCGGGCGAGACGTTCCGCGCCGCCTTCGTGGACCGCCGGCGCTTCGACCCGGCGCAGGGCGAGGTGCGCCCGTGGCTCTACGGGATCGCGCACAACGTCCTGCGCCGCCACCTCCGCGACGGCGAGCGGGCCGAGCGGGCGTGGGCCCGCCTGCGGGCCTGGGAGCGGACCCCCGACGCCCGCGGCGACCTGGACGACCTGGTGGAGCGGGCCGATGCCGCGCTGCGGTCGGCCACGGTGCAGCGGGCCCTCGACCGACTCCGGCCCGAGGATCGGGAGGTGCTCGTCCTCTACGCGGTGGAGGAGCTGAGCTACGCGGAGATCGCGGCGATCACCGGGACCCCGATCGGCACGGTCCGATCCCGGTTGAGCCGGGCCCGGACCCGGATGCGCTCGGCGCTGCGACCGGTGGCCGAGCCGTCTCCCGACGGAGCGACCACGTGAACGACCACGATGAGGAGGCCGAGATGGCCGAGACGAACGACACCGATGCCCTGACCCTGACCCTGCTGCGGGACCTGCACCACGTCGACCCGCCCGGACCCGGCGCGGTCGCCCGCCAGCGCGGCCTGCTCGACGTGCTGATCGCCGAGGAGCGGGCCGCCCGCTGCCGGCCCGAGCGGCCCCGCCGGACCCGCCGGGGCCGGTGGCTGCTCGCCGGTGCGGTCGGCACCGCCGCCCTCCTCGGCGGCGCGGCGGCCGCGACCGGCGTGTTCGCCCGGACCGGCCGGGTGGGCCCGGGCGGTGAGCTGGGCACCGGCGAGCTGATCCGCACCGACGCGGCCGACGCCGCCGACGTCGTGGCCGAGATCGGCGCGGCGATCCCCCTGCCCCCCGGCGGCACCTGGGGGGCGCTCACCGAGGACCTCCCGAGCGATCCGACGGTCGAGTCGAGCCTCGGGCTGCGCTCGACCCTGGAGTTCCACGCGGCGTGCCAGTGGACCGGCTACTGGCTGGAGGCCGAGGCGAGCGGGGACCGGGGCGCCTCCCGGGAGGCGCTGGCGGTGCTCCGCCAGGTCCCGACCTGGCCCGCGCTGAACGAGACCGACGGCGGCGGGACGATCGCCCTGTGGACCGACATCGCCGCCGCGGCCGGGCGCGGGGACCCCGACGCCGTCCGCGACGGCGGCTACACCGCGAACTGCTCCTGAGCGAAACGCCCCACCTGGCCGACCTTGTTGACAGTCACATCGATGCTATCTACTCTGACCTAAATCCTACAATGGACTTGGAGAAGAGGTAGTGAAAAAGCGTAAATGAGCTGTCTTCAGCGCGGTCACGTTGCTGTCCATGCTGGCCGGGTCGGTCCCGGCTTCGGCGGTGGATCACCACGCCAACTCGTGTCTCGGGAGCACGGTCACGCCAGGCCACACGTCGATCGGCTCGACCCAGCGGACGATCAACTACGACGGCACGCCCGCGATGCGGGGCGGCGTCTACCTCAACCTGAACACCACGAGCTACTGCACGGGAGCGTTCCCGGGCGGGACGATGCACATCAACATCGTCAAGTGCTCGAACAACGCCACGATCTCCACCGAGCGCTCGTTCACCGCCGGATCGAAGGACAAGTACATCGCCACGAACGTGCTGCCGACCACCTGCTTCAAGGTCCGGTGGCGGGGCAGCACCGCCGGGTCGTTCAAGGGCGTCATCTTCTGGTGGGTGAAGCTCTGATGCGGGGCATCACGGCGGTCGCGGGCGCGGTGGCGCTGGCGTCGGTGGCGCTCGCCGGCTGCGGCCGAGCCGGCGTCGCCGATGCGTCCGGCCAGGTGCCGGTGGTCGAGGAGCAGGCCGGGGAGGGGCGCCTGCTGTCGGGAGCCGAGGCGCAGGGCTTCATCGCCGCCCACGCCGAGGCGTACCCGCTGCCCGCCGGGCACCGCTACGAGATCGACACCGAGGCGCTCGACAGCGAGGCCGGCCTCCGGGCGACGATGGCGTTCCAGCAGTTCTGCGCCTGGCTCGTGGACGAGCCCGCCCCCAGGGCCGGGCGCCTCGCCGACATCGCATCGCAGGACGAGCTGCGCGACGTGAGCCGGCTCCTCCACGCGGTCGCCGCCGAGGCCGACGACCGCGCCTCCGAGCTGGTCGGCCGGTTCACCGCGGCGAACTGCTAGCGCGCCACCGGCGATCCGCAGGCCCGCTCGCTCGCCCTGCTCGCCCTGCTCGCCCGACCGGACGACCGGCCGGACGGGCAGGGCGCCGCCGCGGGTCGGAGTCGTAGGCTCGGGCACCTATGCGGTTCATGTTGATCGACGGCAACTCCCTGACCTACCGGGCCTTCCACGCCCTGCCGACCGACCTGGTCACGGCGTCCGGGCAGGTCACCAACGCCGTCTTCGGCTTCACGTCGATGTTCATCAACCTGGTCCGCGACCACCGGCCCGACGCGGTCGCGGTCGCCTTCGACCGCCCCGAGCCCACCTTCCGCCACGACGCCAACCCCGAGTACAAGGCGAACCGCGACGCCGCGCCCGACATCCTCCGCCAGCAGATGCAGCTCGTCCGCCAGGTGGTCGACACCCTCGGCGTGACGGCCATCGAGCAGGCGGGCGTGGAGGCCGACGACATCATCGCTACCCTCGCCACCCAGGCCGCGGCCCGCGGCGACGACGTGATCGTGGTGACCGGCGACCGCGACAGCTACCAGCTCGTGGAGGACCCGCACATCAAGGTCCTCTACAACAAGCGGGGCGTCTCCGACTACGCCCTCTACGACGAGGCCGGCATCCTCGACCGCACCGGGGTGGCGCCGCGCGACTACGTCCAGTACGCGGCGCTGCGCGGCGACACGAGCGACAACCTGCCCGGCGTGCCCGGGGTGGGCGAGAAGACCGCCGCCAAGCTCATCAACACCTACGGGGGCATCGACGGCATCTACGAGCACGTCGAGTCGCAGACCCCGAAGCTGCGGCAGAACCTCATCGACCACGAGGCGCAGGCCCGCCGCAACGTGGAGCTGATGGTGCTCGTCCGAGACGTCGACCTGCCCGTCGGCCTGGACGACATCGGCTTCCCCCGGCCCCACACCGACGAGGTCCGAGAGCTGTTCGACTTCCTGGAGTTCCGCTCCCTGCACGAGCGCCTCGCCGAGGCGCTCGGCCAGGACCTCGGCACCCGGGCCGACGCCCAGGTGCTCGAAGCCGAGGTGGCCGTGCCCGACGGGCCCGCCGAGGCCGCCGCGCTCCTCGACCGCCTCGCCGCCGCGGCCGACGGCCCGCTCGCGCTCGCCACGAGCTGGCAGGGCGCCGAGGCCCGCTCCGCGCTGGAGGGCCTCGCCGTGGTGGTCGACCCCGCCGCCGCCGGGGTCGCCTGGCTGGAGGCCGAGGTGCTGGCCGAGCCCGCCGTGCAGCGGGCCCTGCGCGCCGCGCTCGACGCCCGGGGCCTCGCCGCCCACCCCGCCAAGCCCGTCCTGCGGGCCCTCCTCGACCTGGACGACGCCGCGCCGCTGCCGCCCGTCGCGCTCGACACCACGCTCGCCGCCTACCTGCTCGACCCGGCCGAGACCCGCTACGCCATCGAGGACGTCCTCGTCCGCTACACCGACTACGAGCTGCCCGTCGCCGGGGCCGCCGCGGTGGGCCAGCTCGACCTGGACGGCGACGGGGTGGACGAGTCGCTGCTCACCGCCCGCCGGGCCCTCGCCGTGGACCGCCTCGTCGGCCCGGTCACCGAGGCGCTCGACGCCCAGGGCCTGCGCGCGCTCAACGACGAGATCGAGGTGCCGCTCGTGGCGGTCCTCGCCAAGATGGAGCACCTCGGCGTCGGCGTCGACCGAGACGAGCTCCAGGCGCTCAACGACCGCTTCAGCAGCGAGGCCGCCGAGCTGACCCGCCGCATCCACGACGACGCCGGCGAGGAGTTCAACGTCAACTCCACCCCGCAGCTGCGCGTCGTGCTGTTCGACAAGCTCGGCCTCACCCCGCAGAAGAAGACCAAGACCGGCTACTCGACCGACGCCGCGTCCCTGGAGAAGATGGCCGGCGAGCACCCGATTATCGACCACCTCCTCCGCTACCGGGAGGTCGAGAAGCTCCGCTCCACCTACGGCACCGGCCTCCTGGCCGAGGTCGCCGGCGACGGCCGCATCCACGCCACCTTCAACCAGACCGTGGCCCGCACCGGCCGGCTCTCCTCCGACGCCCCCAACCTCCACAACATCCCGGTGCGCAGCGAGGACGGCAAGGCGTTCCGCCACGCGTTCGTGCCCGCGGCCGGCTTCGACCTCCTCGTGGCCGACTACAACCAGATCGAGCTGCGCTGCATCGCCCACCTGGCCGAGGACCCGGGCCTGGTGGCCGCCTTCACCGCCGGCGAGGACATCCACAACGCCACCGCGTCCCGCGTCTTCCACGTGGAGCCCGCCGAGGTCACCGGCGCCCAGCGGGCCAAGGCGAAGATGGTCTCCTACGGCCTCGCCTACGGGATGGAGGCGTACGGGCTCGCCCAGCGCCTCAACATCGCCCGCGCCGAGGCCGCGGAGATCCTCGACGCCTACTTCGCCGCGTTCCCGGCCGTGAAGGCGTACATGGAGCGCACCGTGGAGGAGGCCCGCCAGCGGGGCTACACCGAGACCCTGTTCGGCCGCCGCCGGCCCATCCCCGAGCTGGTGTCCAACAACCGGGGCATCCGCATGGCGGGGGAGCGCCAGGCGATGAACGCCGGCATCCAGGGCCTGGCCGCCGACATCTTCAAGGTGGCGCTCATCCGCCTCGACGCCGCGCTCGGCGAGGGCGGCCACCGCAGCCGCATCGTGCTCCAGGTGCACGACGAGGTCATCCTCGAGGTGCCGCCGGAGGAGCACGACGCCGCCGGCGAGCTGACGCTCGCGGTGATGCGGGGCGCCGCCGACCTGCGGGTGCCCCTGGAGGTCAACCTCTCCTTCGGCCGCTCCTGGGCCGACGCCAAGTAGGCGGACCGTCCGGTCGGACCGCCGGCTCGACGCAGGGGATCGGGCCGCTCGTGCGTCCCAAGAGGCGCATGAGCACCGACCGACCGGCCGCCGAGCGGCCCGCACCCGTCACCCGGCTGCGCCCCGAGCGCACCAGCAGCTTCGACGAGCACTACCGCGAGCAGCTCGCCCCGCTCGTGCGAACCGCGACGCTCATCGTCGGCTCCCGGGCCATCGCCGAGGAGCTGGTGCAGGACGCGTTCGTCCGGGTGCACGGCCGGTGGGGGAGCATCGACCACCCCGTCGCCTACACCCGGCGGGCCGTGGTCAACGCCTGCCGCTCGCACCTGCGCCGCCGGGTGCTGGAGGACCGGTACCGCCGGGCCGGCCGGCCCGAGGTCGCCGACCTCGGCGCCCGGGAGCTGCTCGACGCCCTCGCCGCGCTGCCGCCCCGCCAGCGCGCCGCCCTCGTCCTCCGCTACTACGACGACCTCTCCGAGCGCGAGACGGCCGAGGTGCTCGGCTGCGCGCCCGGCACCGTCTCGTCGCTCGTGCACCGCGGCCTCGCCACCCTCCGAACCCGGATCGACCGATGACCCCCGACGACGACCACCCGACCCACGACCACCCGACCGACGACCTGGCGGCCGACCTGGCCGCGGCGCTGCGCGCCGCCTCCGACGCCCACGACGCCCGCCACGGCGAGCCGGTCGCGGACGCCGACGACCTCGACCGCCGCCTCCGCCGTCGCCACCGCGCCCGTTCCCGGCTGGCGGCCACCGCGGCGGCCGCCGCGGCGATCGTGGCGCTCGCGGGCGCCGGCCTCGGCGCGCGCCAGCTCCTGGGCGGGCGCACGAGCGACGATGCGACGGTGTCCGCCGACCGGTCGAGCGGGCAGGTCGCCGAGGACGCGGCGGCGCCCGCGCCCGCCGGGACCGACCGCCTCCCGACGCCCCCGGACGGCGAGTCGACCGCGGGCGCGGCGCCGGAGGTCGACGGCGGCCAGCAGCCGGCCACCGACTCGACCGGGGCCGGCTCGGCCGGGATGGGGGCGGACGGCGACGTCGACGCGGTGGCGGTGCTCGCCCCGGCGTGGGAGCGCCAGGCCCGCGACCTCGGAGCGCCGGGGGTGGCGGTCGTGACCGCGGCCTTCCCGGTGGGCGACGGCGTGACCTTCTTCCGCTACGACGTGGTGGTCGACGGGCGCACGATCCGCGCCGAGGTGCCCGGTGAGGCCCGCGTGGACGGCGCCGCGGTCACCTTCACCCCCGAGACGCGCTGCGGCCTGGTCGCCACCGCCCCCGGCTGCCGCTGAGCGGGGCGGGCGGCCCGGGGGCCCGAGCGGGCGGGCGTCAGCGCAGCGGGAAGCCGACGACGGCCTCCAGCTCGGCGATGGCCACGTCGGGGTCGACCACCTTGATGGTGGTCATGCCGAGCGCCCGCGCCGGCTTCAGGTTGATGCCGAGGTCGTCGAGGAACACCGCCTCCGACGCGTCGATGCCGAGGCGCTCGCAGGCCAGCTCGTAGAACGCGGGGTCGGGCTTGCGGGTGCCCACCTGGCTGGACTCCACGATCACGTCGAACAGCGCCAGGACCTCCGCGATCGGCCCCTCGGCCGCCATCGCCGTGAAGTTGTTGGTGAGCAGCCCGGTGCGCAGCCGCTCGCCGCAGCGCCGGACCGCCTCCACCACCTGCGGCCGGATCTCGCCGGCCAGCATCGCGATCACGTCGTGGCCCGGCACCTCGTGGCCGAGCGCCGCGGACTCCCGCGAGAACGCGTCCGCGAAGCCGTCGACGTCGATCTCGCCCCGCTCCAGGCGGGCCCAGGCGTTGGTGTCGGGATCGGTGGCGTTGACCCGGCGGATGAGGCCGGCCGGCAGGCCGTTGGCCTCCTCGTAGCGGGCGAACGCCTCGAACGGGCTCGACAGGATGACGCCGCCGAAGTCGAACAGTGCTGCGGTGATGGTCACGAGCGACGACGGTAGCGCCGCGGCACCGCCGGGCCGGGGGCCTCGGGCCCGCATCCGCTACCGCGGACCGCGGAACTGCTTGACTTGGTGGCGCATGACGTTGGGACACGTGATCGTCGACGGATCGAACATCGCCACGGAGGGCCGCTCGTCGCCGAGCCTCGCGCAGCTCGACGAGGCCGTCACCGCGTTCGCCGCCGAGTACCCCGAGGCCACCCTCACCGTGGTGGTCGACGCCACCTTCCCCAACCGCATCGACCCGAGCGAGCGCGAGTCCTTCGAGAAGGCCATCCTCGACGGCACGCTGGTGACCCCACCCGCCGGGGCCATCGGGCGCGGCGACGCCTTCATCCTCCAGATCGCCGACAAGGTCGGGGCCACGGTCCTCACCAACGACTCGTACCAGGAGTTCCACGGCGACTACCCGTGGCTGCTCACCGAGGGGCGCGTGATCGGCGGCAAGCCCGTCCCGGCGGTCGGCTGGATCTGGGTCTTCCGGGCACCGGTCCAGGGCCCCAAGAGCCGCCAGTCCCGCAGCGCGAAGCGCGGGACGACGTCCTCCAACCTCCCGCCGCTGCCCACGCCCAGGACCCCGCCGCCCCGGGCGAAGAAGGCCGCGGCCGCCGGGTCGGCCGCGGGCGAGGGCACTGGAACGGCGAAGAAGGCGGCCACGAAGAAGGCGGCCGCCAAGAAGGCCACCGCCACCAAGAAGGCGGCCGCGAAGGGCCGCGCCGACTCGTCGGCGACCGCCGAGGCCGAGGCCCGCGCCGCGGTCGAGGCCGCGGCGGACGAGAGCGCCGGGCGCTCCGGCCGCAGCCGCCGCCGGAGCCGCAAGCCCAAGGAGCCCTTCAACGACCTGCTGCCCTTCCTCGAGTTCGCCGGGGCCAACCCGGTGGGCAGCGAGGTGACGGCGACGGTCGACCGCTTCTCCTCGCACGGCGCCTACGCGCGGACCACCGCCGGCGTGCAGTGCTACATCCCGTTGACCGCGATGGGGGATCCTCCACCGACCAAGGCCCGTGAGGTGCTGACCGTCGGCGAGGAGCGGACCTTCGTCGTGACGGCGTTCGACAGCGAGCTACGCGGTGTCGACGTGGCGTTCCCGGGCGTGACCGCGCCCGCCGCCGAGCCGTCACGGTCACGAGACCGTCAACCCGACGGCGCCCCGACCGGGGGCGATGAACATGCCGAGGAGGCATCCACCATGGCAGCGACCAAGAAGGCCACGGCCGCCAAGAAGGCCGCACCGGCCACGAAGGCCACCGCCACGAAGAAGGCGACGGCGACCAAGAAGGCCGCGGCCGCCAAGAAGGCGGCACCGGCCAAGACCACCGCCAAGAAGGCGACCGCGGCGAAGAAGGCGCCCGCGAAGAAGGCCACGGCCACCAAGGCGACAGCCGCGAAGAAGGCGGCGCCGGCCAAGAAGGCGGCGACCGCCAAGAAGGCCACCGCGGCGAAGAAGGCACCGGCCAAGAAGGTCACGGCCACCAAGGCGACCGCGGCGAAGAAGGCGGCGCCGGCCAAGAAGGCGGCGACCGCGAAGAAGGCCACCGCGGCCAAGAAGGCCCCCGCCAAGAAGGCCACGACCGCGAAGAAGGCGACCGCGGCGAAGAAGGCGCCCGCGAAGAAGGCCACGACCGCCAAGAAGGCCACTGCGGCGAAGAAGGCGCCCGCCAAGAAGGCCACGACCGCCAAGAAGGCGACCGCGGCGAAGAAGGCGCCGGCCAAGAAGGCCACGCCGGCCAGGAAGGCGCCCGCGAAGAAGGCCACCGCGGCCAAGAAGGCGCCCGCCAAGCGCGCCGCCCGCTAGCACCCCAACGCCTCCTCGAACCGGGGGCGGGCCGTCGAGACGGCCCGCCCCCGGTGGCGGCGTCCCCCCGAACCCCTCCACACCGGACGCGCGGGCGGCGGTCGCGGGCCGCCTTCGGCGCGCCCGACCACCCGGGGTGGTCGCGGCGTCCACGGTCGTCGCCGCAGCGGCCGTGCCGGGACTACCCTCGCCCGGGTGCGCATCGCGACCTGGAACGTGAACTCCCTCAACGTCCGGCTCCCCCGGGTGGAGGAGTGGCTGGCCGACGTGCAACCCGACGTCGTCTGCCTCCAGGAGACCAAGCTCGCCGACGAGGCGTTCCCGGCGCTGGCCTTCGGCGCGCTGGGCTACGAGAGCGTGCACCACGGCCAGGGGCGCTGGAACGGCGTGGCCATCCTCAGCCGCGTCGGCCTGGAGGACCCGCTCCACGGCTTCGGCGACCTCTACGAGGACCCCGACGCCCGGCTCGTGTGGGCCACCTGCGGCGGCATCCGCATCGCCTCCGCCTACGTGCCCAACGGCCGCTCGCTCGCCGACGACCACTACCGCTACAAGCTGGAGTGGCTCGGCGCCCTCCGCCGGCTCCTCGCCGAGACGCGCTCGCCCGACGAGCCGCTCGTGGTGGCGGGCGACTGGAACATCGCCCCCACCGACGCCGACGTCTGGAACCCGGCGCGGTTCGTGGGCGCCACCCACGTGAGCGAGCCCGAGCGCGCCGAGATCGCCGCCCTGGAGGCGTGGGGGCTCACCGACGCCTTCCGGGTCCTCCAGCCCGAGGGCGGCCTCTTCTCCTGGTGGGACTACCGGGGCGGCAGCTTCCACAAGAAGGAGGGGCTGCGCATCGACCTCCACCTCGCCTCGCAGCCGGTGATCGACCGGCTCACCTTCGCCACCATCGACCGCAACGCCCGCAAGGGCAAGCTGCCCTCCGATCACGCACCCGTGATCGTCGACCTCGCCGACCGACCGGCGGAGCGGAGCACGCCGTGACCGACCAGACCGATCCCGCCGAACGGGCCCGGGAGCTCGCCGAGCTGTTCGGCAACCAGCAGCTCCCCCGGCTGCCCGAGGACGTCGACCCGGAGCGTCGGCGCCACGTCACCGCCCGCCTCCGCTCCGCGTCGCTCGACAACCTGTCGCCGCGCCGCGAGAACCTGAAGGCCACCGCGGACTCGGTGCGGGGCCTCATCGCCCGGCTCGTGGCCACCGAGGCGCCCGACGAGGTGCTGGCCGCCGTCGCCGCGGACGTGGCCGCCGCCACCGCCCGGCTCGACGGCTACGAGGTCACCGGCACCTACGGGTTCTCCGAGGCCGCCAACGCCGGCGACGCCGACTCGCCGATCTTCGACCAGAGCCCGCTCATCGGCCTCGCCAACCCGCTGTCCCCACCGATCTCGCTGCACGAGCGCGACGACGAGGTGATCGCCCACGCCACCTTCGGCCAGGCATACGAGGGGCCGCCCGGCTGCGTGCACGGCGGCTACGTCGCCGCAGCGTTCGACGAGGTGCTGGGCGCCACCCAGTCGCTGTCCGGCGCGCCCGGCATGACCGGCACGCTCTCGATCCGCTACGAGTCGCCGACGCCGCTGCACACCGAGATCCGCTTCGAGTCGCGCATCGCCAGGATCGAGGGCCGCAAGATCTTCGTGGAGGGCGAGTCCTACGCCGGCGACCGCCTGACCGCCCGCGCCACCGGCATCTTCATCAGCCTGGAGGCCGGGTCGTTCCTGCGGATGCTCGCCGCCCGCCAGGCCGCGGCCGACGAGGTCCAGGGCGGCTGATCCCCGGCCGGCTCGGCGGGACCCGGCTCAGGACCCGCCGTCGATCCAGGCGTCGACCCGGGGCGCCTCGGCCGCCAGGTACTCCTCCAGGCCGGAGACGATCGCCCCCTCCACCCGGCCCGCCACGAGCGGCGCCCGCACCTTCAGCTCCCCGGTGACCACCCGGCTGGCGCCGGCCACGCGGCCGGCCGGGCGGACCTCGAAGGTGCCCGAGGCCCGCAGCCGGTCGGGGTAGTGGTCGGGCAGCAGGCGGAACGTGGTGGTGCCGGTGGCCAGGTCGTGGTCGCTCTCCTGGACCCACGAGAGCTTGGCCGGGTCGACCACCGCGGTGACCGCGCTCGGCAGGTGGCCGGTGAAGCGGTAGCGGATGCGCTGGAGCACGTGGTCGCCGTCGCGCTCGTGGGTCAGCGCCTCGACGCCGCCGAGCTTCGGGAGGCCGACGAGGCTCGGGTAGAGGGCCGGGTCCGCGTACGCGGCCGTCACCGCCTCGGCGGGGGATCGGAAGGTCTGGGTCACCGCGAACCGCACGGGTCCTCCTCGACGGGATCGGTCGACGGGTCGGCCGAGTCCAGGGCCTCGGCGACGATGGCGAGCAACCTAGCCCCGTGCCGGCTGCGGAGGACGGGGCCGAGGCCCGCGACCCGCTCCAGGTCCTCGGGCGTGCGCGGCAGCTCGGCGGCCACGGCCCGCAGCGCCCGGTCGCCGAGCACGACCGTCGGGCGCACGCCCACCTCCCGGGCCCGCCGGCGCCGCCAGGCGGCCAGCGCCGCCTCGACCCGGTCGCGCGCCGCCTGCTGCGCCCGCTCCGCCTGCCGGTCACGCCCGTCACGGCCGTCGCGCCCGCCCGGGGCGGTGGGCGCCGTGGCTGCCGCCAGCGCCGCCCGGGATGCCTCGATCACCGAGGTCGGCGCGTCGGCCGGGCGGTGGTCGACGTCGAGCGCGGCCACCGTCGAGCGGACCGCGTCGAGGAACGGCGACGGCTGGCGCTCCACCGTCCGGTCGCCGAAGGTGCGCGACGCGGCCCACGAGCAGCGCAGCACCTCGGCGGCCCGGGTGCAGGCCACGTAGAACAGGCGCACCTCTTCGGCCCGGGCGGCCGGGGTGCGGGCGTGGGTGATCGGCACGTAGCCGGCCTCCACGCCCGCCACGTGGACCACCTCCCACTCCAGGCCCTTCGCGGCGTGGAAGGAGGCGATGGTGACCGCGTCGCCGGCGTCGGGGTCGTCGTCGCGCAGCACGGTCCGCAGCCAGTCGCCGAAGGCGTCGCTGCGGGCGCCGGGCTCCACCGACAGGAGGTCGTGGGCGAGGCGGACCACCTGCTCGAACCCGTCGAGGCGCCGGGCCACGGCCGTGTCGGGCAGCGTGAGCGCCTCGGGCGGGCCGTCCAGGGCGTCGAGGTCGCCGTAGTGGGCCTCCAGCACCTCGCGGCGCTGGCGCACCAGGCTGGCGGTGAGGTCCTCGACGGTCGTGGCCAGCGGCTCGCGGAGGCGGCGCAGCCGGTCGAGCAGGTCGCGGATCTCGGGGTCCTGGAGGAACCGGTGGCCGCCCCGCACCCGGTGGGGGATCGCGGCCCGGCGCAGCGCCGCCTCGACCACCGCGGTCTGGGCGTTCGTGCGCACCAGCACCGCCTGGGCGGACCAGGACCGGCCCGGCCGGTGGTGGTCGCGGACCGCCCGGGCGATGCCGTTGGCCTCGTCCAGGTCGCTGCGGTAGCCGGTGACGGCGGGGACCGGCCCGCCGGGGCGGTGGGCGTGGGGCAGACGGGCGGGGGAGCCGCCCAGGCGGAGCACCGCGGTCGCCACCCGCAGGATCTGCGGGGTGGAGCGGTAGTTGCTGCGCAGCTCCACCACCGCGGCGCCCGGGTGGTGGAGGGCGAAGCGTTCGAGCAGGTCGGGGTCGGCGCCGTTCCAGCCGTAGATCGCCTGGTTGGCGTCGCCGACCACGCAGAGGTCGCGGCGGTCGCCGAGCCAGGCCCGCAGCAGCCGCTCCTGGAGCGGGTTGATGTCCTGGTACTCGTCCACGAACAGGTGCCGGTGGCGCCAGCGGACGGCGGCCGCCGCGGTCGGGTCGTCGTCGATGGCGCGGATCGCCAGCAGCAGCAGGTCGTCGAAGTCGACCACGCCGCGCTTGCGCTTCTCCTGCTCGTAGCGGCGGTACCAGTCCGCCACCCGCTCCGGGGGCACCGGCAGCCGCCGGTCCGCCTGCTGGGCGGCGAGCGGGTAGCGCTCCGGGCTCACCAGGCGGGCCTTGGCCCACTCGATCTCCGCCGCCAGGTCCGCGGCGCCGAACCGGCCGCCGCCGCCCAGGATGCGGCCGAGCAGCCGGCCCTTGCGCTCCAGCAGGACCGGCGGCGCCGCGGCGGGCGCGGCACCGGCGCGGAGCTGCGCGAGCGCCAGGGCGTGGAAGGTGCCCGCCGCCGGCAGGTCCCGCAGGCCGAAGCGGCGGAGGCGACGGTCCAGCTCGGCGGCCGCCTTGCGGGTGAAGGTCACCGCCAGCACGTGGCGGGGGTCGGCGTCGCCGGTCAGGCAGCGGTGCGCGATGCGGTGCGTGAGCACCCGGGTCTTGCCCGAGCCGGCGCCGGCGAGGATGGCGAGGGGGTGGGTGGGCTCGGTGACCGCGGCCCGCTGGTCGGCGTCGAGGCCGTCCAGCAACCGATCGACGTCCACCCGCCCCAGGGTAGTGCCCGGCTCCGGCCGTCGAGCCGACCCGGGCGCGGCGCCGTATGCTCCCGGCGTGGCGTTTCCCAAGAACCTCCTGAACGAGAACGAAGAGCTGGTGCTCGACCTGCGGCCGCACTGGTTCGCGATGGCCCGCCCCGCCCTCTACGCGGTGATCGGCCTGGTGGTGCTGGTCCTGGGCGCCTTCGTCCTGGACCTGAGCGGCACGCCCGGCGACGTCGTCACCATCCTCAGCGTGGCCGTGTTCCTCGGCGCGCTGGTCTACTTCGGCTGGAAGTACCTGGTGTGGAGCAGCACCATGTTCGTGCTCACGAGCGACCGGGTCGTGAGCCGGCGGGGCGTGCTCTCCAAGTCGGGCATCGAGATCCCCCTGGAGCGCATCAACACCGTCTTCTTCGAGCAGAACGTCTTCGAGCGGATGATCGGCAGCGGCGACGTGGCCATCGAGTCGGCCGGCGAGCGCGGCACCGAGACCTTCGAGGACATCCGCAAGCCCTCCATCGTGCAGAAGGAGATCTACGTGCAGATGGAGAACAACGAGAACCGCAAGTTCGACCGGTTCCACGCCGGCTTCAGCGCCGCCCAGCCCCAGCAGCCGGCGGCGCCCGACATCGCCCAGCAGATCGAGAAGCTCGCCGAGCTGCACCAGCGGGGCGTCCTCTCCGACGCCGAGTACACGCAGAAGAAGGCCGAGCTGCTCGACCGCATGTGAGCGCGCCGATGCGGGTCGTCAGCCTGGTTCCCTCGGCCACCGAGACCCTGGTCGCCTGGGGTGCCCCGCCGGTCGCCTGCACCCGCTTCTGCGAGCAGCCCGGCCTCCCGACCGTCGGCGGGACGAAGAACCCCGACGTCGAGGCCATCGTCGCCCTCGCCCCCGACCTCGTGGTGATGTGCCACGAGGAGAACCGCCGGCCCGACGCCGACGCGCTCGCCGCGGCCGGCCTCGGGGTCCACGTCTGCTCGCCCGCGACCGTCGAGGAGGTGGCCCCGGCGCTCTCGGCGCTCGCCGGTGCGATCGGGGTGGTGCCGCCCCCGGCGCAGCGTGGCGGGCCCGTCCCCACGCCGCCGCCGCTCGGCGTGGCGGCCTTCGTCCCGATCTGGCGGCGGCCGTGGATGACCATCGCCGGCGACACCTACGCCAGCTCGCTCCTGCGGGCGATCGGCGTCACGAACCTGGCCGCGGGCTGGCACGACGGCGACGGCGCGGCCGGCCGCTATCCCGAGGTCGACCTCGCCCGGGTGGCCGACGCGGGCCCCGAGGTGGTCCTCGCCCCCTCCGAGCCCTACGCGTTCAAGCCCGAGCACCTGGCCGAGCTGGCCGCCCTCGCCCCGGTGGTGGAGGTGGACGGCCAGGACCTGTTCTGGTGGGGCGTGCGCACCCCCGGCGCCGTCGAGCGCCTCCACCGAGCCGTCGCCGCCGCGCTGGGCTGACCGGACCGGACCGGGCCGGACCTGGGCCGGGCCGGTCGGTGTGGTGGCCCGGGTCAGAGGAGGCGGGCGCCGGGGGAGGGGCGGACGGCCCAGCCCTCGTCCAGCGCGCCCGGCTCGGCGAGGGCGACCACGCACCCGCCGAAGCCCGCGCCGGTGAGGCGGGCGCCGATCACGCCCGGGGTGGCGGCGAGGCGCGCCACCAGCGCGTCGACCACCGGCGTGGAGATCGCCAGGTCGTCGCGCATCGACCGGTGGCTCTCGGCCAGCAGCCCGCCGGCGGCGGCCAGGTCGCCGGCCGCCAGCGCGTCGGCCAGCGCCCGCACCCGCAGGTTCTCCGACACGGCGTGGCGGGCCCGGCGCCGCACGAGCGGGTCCTCGATCGCGTCCAGCTCGCCCAGCGCGCCGGGGCCCGCCAGCAGCCGCAGCGGGCGACCGAGCGCCTCGGCGGCCGCCGCCAGCGCCGCGGCCCGCTCCGCGTAGGCCGACGTCGCCAGCGAGCGGGCCTGGCCGGAGTGGACCACCCGCACCTCCACCCCCTCGGGCAGCGGGACCGGCGTCACCGCCAGGTCCGCGCAGTCGATCAGCAGGGCGTGGCCCGCCACGCCCGCGGCCGACGCGAGCTGGTCCATGATCCCGCAGGGCACGCCGGAGGCCCGCTGCTCGGCCCGCCGGCAGAGCCGGGCCAGCTCCCGGGCGTCGCCCTCGAAGCCGAGCGCGAGCGCCACGGCCACCTCCAGCGCGGCGCTGGACGACAGCCCGGCGCCGATCGGCACCGTGGTCGACACGGTGCCGGCGAACCCCTGGGCGGGCCGCAGCTCCGCCACCACGCCGGCCACGTAGCGGGCCCAGCCCGGCGTGACCGCGGCCGGCTCGGCCACCTCCAGCGGCACCACGGCGGGCTCGGCCTCGTCCGCGGAGCGCAGCACCACGGCGTCGCCCCCGCGGGTGCCGGTCACGGTGGTGGCCAGGTCGATCGCGAGCGGCAGCACCAGCCCGTCGATCACGTCGGTGTACTCGCCCAGCAGGTTGACCCGCCCGGGCGCGACCGCCCGCACCACCTCGCCGCTCACGACCGGCGCCCCGGCCGCCCGCCGCCGCACCCCAGCTCGAACTTGGCACCGAAGGGTTGCACCGGTGCGGCTCTTCCGTGCCAAGTTCGACGGGGTCGGGCCGTCGTGGACACCGCGCTCACGGTCGGGGCTCCGGGTCGGCGGCCCGGAGGTCGGCCGCGGCGCGCTCGGGGGCCACCGGGTTCAGGTAGGCGCCGCTGCCCAGCTCGGCACCGGCCACGTAGCGCATCACCCCCGGGGCGCGGTGCGGGCCGATGATCTCCACGTGCAGCCACGCCTGGGGCCAGTCGCTGCCGTCGAACGGGCGCTGGTGCAGGTAGAACACGTACGGCATCGCCGGGTCGAACACGCCCTCGACCCGGGCGAGCGCCTCCGCGAGCACCGAGGCGAACCCGTCGCGCTCGGCACCCGACAACGACGGCAGGTCCGGCCGGCGCTCCAGCGGCGCCACCCGCACCCCGTAGGGGTGGATCGGCGCGCTCGGCACCCAGGCCCGCCACCCGTCGCGCTCCACCACCGTGAGCGCCGGGTCGTCCTCCAGCAGCCGGTGCCCCGCCGCGAGCCGGGCCAGCTCGGTCGCCGGCAGCGCCGGCACCGTCGGGTAGGCGTAGATCTGGCCGTGGGGGTGGGCGATCGTGGCCCCCACCTCGGCGCCGTGGTTCTCGAACACCAGCACGTAGGCCAGGTCGTCCCGGGCCCCGAGGGCCGCGGTGCGCTCGGCCCACAGGTCGACCACCTTGCGCACGTGCGCCGGCGGGAGCCGGGGGAGCCGGGCGTCGTGGTCCGGGTGGTAGAGCACCACCTCGCAGCGGTCGTCGGGGAACGACGGCCAGCGGTTCGGGAACGCCTTCACCTCGTAGGGCTCGGGCGCCTCGACGCCGCCCACGCAGAACGGGCACCCGTCGCTCGGGCGGTTCGGCCGGGCCTGGCGGCTCGTCGTGACCTGCACCACGACGCCGGTCAGCGGGTCCACTCGCTCCTCGGTCTCCACGGCCGGCGACGTTACCGGTCGACCCTCGCCAGGCTGGGCCGGCGTGGGACGAGCCAGGTCCGGGGCGTCGGGAGCGGGACGGATGCCGCGCCGGGCGAGTCGGGTCCGGGCGTCGGCAGCGGGACCGGTGGTGCGCTGCGGCGCGCGGGTGCGGCTAGATCGGGAACGGGCCGCCGGCGCTCCCGTCGCTCCCCGCGTCGGCGAGGTCCGGCGGCGTCGGGGCGAACCCGGCGATCGCGTCGAGCCCACCCCCGGCGTCGGCCACCGCCATCGACTCGTCGGGCTCGGTCGGCTCCGCCGGGGCGAACCCGCCGGCCCCGTCGAGGTCGCCGGCCACCGGATCGCCCGCCACCGCGTCGAACGGCGCGGACCCGTCGAGGTCGGGGAGCAGGTCGTGGTCGAGCCCGTCGAGCCCGCCGAGCGAGCCGCCGTCGGTGCCGAGGTCGGGCTCGGTCGGCAGCCCGTCGAGGTCGTCGGCCCCGGCGTCGGCCACCAGCTCCGCGGCGCGCAGCATCCCGTCGGCCAGCACGTCGATCCCGCTGATGTGCTCGTCGGCCGCGAGGTCGACGCCGTCGGGGATGCCGTCGCCGTCGAAGTCGTAGTCCTGACCCATGTCGTGCAGGTGCATCGCGCCTCCCGGTGCTCGCCGGCGGACGCTACGCCCGCCCCGGCTCGTGGGCGGCTCACGCCGGGGGCCTCGTCACGAGCGGACTCCGGCCGGGCGAGAGGGGACCGGTAGCCTCGCGGTGCCGTGTCCCGCTACCACCTGGTCACCCTGGGGTGCCCCAAGAACGAGGTCGACTCCGAGAAGCTCGTCGGCCGACTCGGCGCGGACGGCTACGAGGCCACCGAGGACCCCGACGCCGCCGATCTGCTCGTGGTCAACACCTGCGCCTTCATCGGTGAGGCCCGCCAGGAGTCCATCGACACGATCCTCGCCCTCGCGGACCACAAGGCGCCCGGCGCCAAGCTCGTGGTCACCGGTTGCCTGGCCGAGCGCTACGGCGACGAGCTGGCTGACGCCCTGCCCGAGGTGGACCTCGTCGCCGGCTTCGGCCACGACCTGGTGGACCACGCCGCCGGCCCCTCGGCCGGCGCCCCGGCCGCCGCAGCCGCCCCGGCCGTAGCCGCCGGCGGGGCCGCGGTGCCGGTCACGATCGGCCGCAAGCCCGCCGGTGCGGCGGTGCCCGACTTCGACCTGCTCAACCTGCCCCGGCCCCGCTCGGCCCGCCCCTGGGCCTACGTGAAGGTGGCCGAGGGCTGCGACCGGGCCTGCGGCTTCTGCGCCATCCCGAGCTTCCGGGGCCCGCAGCGGTCCCGACCGCTCGACGCCATCCTCCGCGAGGTCGAGGAGCTGGAGGTCGCGGAGGTCGTGCTCGTGGCCCAGGACCTCGCCGCCTACGGCCGTGACGCCGGGGTGGGGGAGCGGGCCATCGTCCCGCTCGTGCGGGCCGTCGCGGAGCGGGTCCGCCGCACCCGGCTGCTCTACCTCTACCCGTCCGACCTCACCGACGGGCTCATCGACGCCATCTGCGAGACCGGCGTCCCCTACTTCGACCTGTCGCTCCAGCACGTGTCGCCGCCGCTCGTCCGGCGGATGCGCCGCTGGGGCAACGGCGACAAGTTCCTGGCCCGCATCGCGGACATCCGGGCTCGCGAGCCCGCGGCCGCGTTCCGCTCCAACTTCATCGTCGGCTACCCGGGCGAGACCGAGGAGGACCACGACCGGCTCCTGCGCTTCGTGGAGGAGGCCGAGGTGGACTGGTGCGGCTTCTTCGCCTACTCGCCCGAGGACGGCACCTACGCCGCCGCGCTGCGCGACCAGGTCGACCCGGCCCTCGCCGCCGAGCGCCTGGCCGAGCTGCGGGAGCGCCAGGACGCCATCACCGCGAGAAAACGTGACCAACTCGTCGGTTCGACGGTCGAACTGCTCGTGGACAGCCCCGGGGTGGCGCGCAGCCACCGAGAAGCCCCCGAGATCGACGGCATCGTCGTCGTCCCCGACCACATCGCCCCTGGTAGCGTCACCACCCGAACCGTGACCGGCTCGCTCGGTCCCGACCTCGAGGCCCTCCAGTGATCGACCCCGACGCCGAGATCCCCGGAACCGTCCGCATCGACGAGCGCTACGGCCCCGGCGCGCTCCTCACCCCGGCCAACCTCATCACGGTCCTGCGCCTCGTGGCCTCGCCGGTCCTGCTCGTGATGATCGTGAAGAACCCGACCACCTGGGCGGCCGCCGCCTTCTGGACGGTGCTCGCGTTCTCCGACGGCATCGACGGCTACCTCGCCCGCCGCCACGGCACCACCCGCTCCGGCGCCTTCCTCGACCCGCTCGCCGACAAGGTGCTCGTGCTCGGCGCCATGTTCGCCCTCGTCGCCGCCGGCCGCTTCTGGATCGTGCCCGTCGCGCTCATCGCCGCCCGCGAGCTGGCCATCAGCGTCTACCGCACCCAGCTCGGCCGCCAGGGCCTGGCCGTGCCCGCCCGCTTCTCCGGCAAGGTCAAGACCGTGGTCCAGGAGTTCGCGGTCGCCGCCGCGCTCTTCCCGGTCACCGGCAGCCACCACCTCGCCGCCACCATCCTGCTGTGGGTGGCGGTCGCGCTCACCTGGGTGTCGGGCGCCCAGTACCTGCTGGACGGCCGCGGCGCCGCCACCACCCTCGGCCGCCGCCCCGCCCGCGCCCAGGCCGGCTGACCCGCCCTCAGCCCTCGGCGGCCGCGGCCGCGGCCTCGGCGTCGAGCAGGCGGTCGCGGAGGAGGGACATGGCCGAGATCACCGACAGCTCCTGGTTCTGGCGCCGGTCGCCCCGGTAGAGGGCGAGCTGCACGGCCTCGGGGCCGGCGTCGCCGCCCGCGGGCCCGAGGTCGATGCCCACGAACACGGTCCCGGGCGGGTGGCCCTCCTGGGACGCCGGGCCGGCGACGCCGGTGAGCGCCAACCCCACGTCCGCCTCCAGCACCCGTCGGGCCCCGGCGGCCATCGCCGCGGCGGCCTCGGCGGACACCACCGGTCCCCGGGGCACCCCGAGCACGTCGTACTTCACGTCCGACGCGTAGGAAACCACCGAGCCCCGGAACACGTCGGAGGAGCCCTCCACGTCCACCACTCGGGCCGCCATGAGCCCGCCGGTGAGCGACTCGGCCAGCCCCAGGGTGAGGCCGCGCTCGCGCAGCAGCCGGAGGACCGACGCCTCGATCGTCTCGTCGTCCACCCCGAAGATCAGGCGGTCACCGAGCAGGGCGCGGATGACCGCCTCCTCGGCGGCGAGCTGCGCCTCGGCGTCGGCCTCGTCCACCCCCTTCGCGGTGAGGCGGACCTTGATGCCCTCGATGCCGCTGGCCAGGTAGGCGATGGTCGGCCCGCCCTCCCGTTCGACGCGGGCCAGCTCGTCGTGGAGCCGCTCGGCCAGGCCCGACTCGCTCTCGCCCCACGTGCGGAGCGTGCGGCTGCGGATCGTGGCCGGTCGGCCGGAGCGGGCGACGAGGTCGGGCAGCACGGCCCGGGTCACGATCTCGCGCATCTCCCGGGGCACACCGGGGGTGGCGTAGACGACCCGGTCGCCCACCGGGCAGATGAGCCCCGGCGCGGTGCCCGGCTGCGGGTCCTCGATCGCGGTGGCGCCCACCGGCACCTCGGCCTGGCGCAGGTTGTTCATCGGCATGCGCCGGCCCCGGGTGGCGAACATCGCCTCGATGCGCATCGCGACCCGCTCGTCCAGCTCCAGGTCGACGCCCATCACGCGGGCGATCGCCTCCCGGGTGATGTCGTCCTGGGTGGGCCCGAGGCCGCCGCAGACGATCACCGCGTCGCTGCGCCCGAGCGCCGTCTCCAGCACCGACACCATGCGGTCGAGGTTGTCGCCGACCTTGGTCTGGAAGTGCGAGTCGATCCCGGCCATCGCGAGCTGCTCACCGATCCAGGACGAGTTGGTGTCGACGATCTGCCCGAGCAGCAGCTCCGTCCCGATGGCCACGACCTCACAGCGCATGGGCGCACCCTACGCCCGCGCCGGCGGCCCGGACGCGGGCGCCTCGCGGGCCCGCCCGGAGCCCGATCCGGCCCCGGGTGTTGACAGTGGTGTCCGAGTTTCGTTAGGCATCCCTTCCGCATGGAAGGTCTGCTGAGCGCCCCCGAGGCCGGACTCGACGCCCGGGACCTCACCCTGAGCCACGACGGGCGCGCCGTCGTCCACGACGCCGGCATCGACCTGCGCCCCGGCCGGGTCACCGCCCTCGTCGGCCCCAACGGCAGCGGCAAGTCCACCCTGCTGCGAGCCCTCGCCCGCCTGCACCCCGTCGGCACCGGCACCGTCCGCCTCGACGGCGAGCCGGTCACCCGCGCCCTCTCCGCTCGCGACTTCGCCCGCCGGGTCACCATGCTCGCCCAGTCCCGCCCCACCCCCGGCGGGGTCACGGTCCGCGAGGTCGTCGGCTACGGCCGCCACCCCCACCGCGACCGCTGGTCCGGCCGCGACCCCGAGGGCGCCGAGGCCGTCGAGCGCGCCCTCGCGGCCACCGGCACCGTCGAGATGGCCGACCGCGGCATCGAGGACCTCTCCGGCGGCGAGCGCCAGCGGGTCTGGCTCGCGCTCTGCCTCGCCCAGCAGACCGACGTGCTCCTCCTGGACGAGCCCACCACCTACCTCGACCTCCGCTACCAGGTGGAGATCCTCGACCTGGCCCGCGACCTCGCGGCGCAGCGCCGGGTCGCCCTCGGCATCGTCCTCCACGACCTCCAGCAGGCGGCCGACGTCGCCGACCACCTCGTCCTCCTCGACCACGGACGCGTCGTCGCCGAAGGCGGACCCGTCGACGTGCTCACCGCCGACCGCCTCACCGAGGTCTACGGCTGCCGCATCGAGGTCGAACCCGCCGCCGACGGCGGCCTCACCATCCGCGCCCTCGGCCGCCACCGGCGCGCCCGCTGAACAGGAGCACCCCGTGCGCACCTCCCACCGCAGCACCGCCCTCGTCCTCGCCCTCACGCTCGTGCCCCTGCTCGCGGTCGGCGCCGCCTGCGGCACGACGGAGGACCCGCCCGAGCGGTCCGCCCCCTCCACCACCGTGGCCCCCGACGGCACCGGCACCACCACGAAGACCTCGACCGGCCCCGTCACCCTCACCGACGACCGGGGCGAGACCGTCACCCTCGACGCGCCGGCCAGGAGGGTCGTCGCGCTGGAGTGGATGCAGGTCGAGAACCTGGTGACGCTCGGGGTGATGCCCGTCGGCGTCGCGGACGTGGAGAACTACCGGCTCTACGACACCGCCGGGCCGCTGGACGACACCGTCACCGACGTCGGCACCCGCACCGAGCCGAGCGAGAACGCCATCCTCGACCTGGAGCCCGACCTCATCATCCTGGAGGCCGACCGCAGCAGCGACCTGCCCGACCGCCTCGGTCGCTACGCCCCCGTCATGGTGGTGCAGGGCGCCGACGGCGAGGACAACCTCGCCAACATGCGCCACGCCTTCGAGCTGATCGCCACCGCCGTGGGCAAGGAGGACCGCGCCGCCGAGGTGCTCGACGCGTTCGACGCCCGCGTCGCCGAGGCGAAGGAGCAGATCGACGCCACCGACCCCGAGAACCGCCGCTTCATGATCGTGGACGGCTACCTCCAGGGCAGCAGCCTCGTCATCCGCGCCTTCACCCGGGCCTCGCAGCTCTCGCGGGTGGCCGAGTCGATCGGCCTGGAGAACGCCTGGACCGGCGAGGGCGACGACTGGGGCCTCGACCACACCGACATCGAGGGCCTCGCCGACCTGCCGGACCTCCGGTTCTTCTACGGCGTGCCCGGCGACGACGACCCCGTCGCCGACGGCTCGCTCAGCAACCCCATCTGGGAGAACCTGCCGTTCGTCCGCAACGGCCACGTCACCCGGGTGGAGCCCGGCCTGTGGGTCTTCGGCGGCCCCGCCTCCATGACCATGCTCGTCGACCAGCTCGTGGCGGCCTACGGCGCGGACGGGTGACCCGGTGACCGCCCCGGCCACCCGCGGGCCCGCACCGGGGGCCGCGACCGGCGGCGACCCGCCCGGCGGCGCGGCGCCCGACGCCGACCTGCCCGCCCCCGACCTCACCGGCCCCCGGCGGCTCGGCCCCACGGCGGTCGCCTTCGTCGTCGCCGTCGCCCTGCTCGGCGCGCTCAGCGCCTGGCACCTCACCCAGGGCACCTCCGGCCGGGTGGGCGCCGGCGAGGTGCTCCGGGCGCTGCTCGAGCGTGCCGGGCCGGACTGGGACATCGTCGTCGGGTCCCGCTGGCCCCGCCTCGCCGCCGGCCTCCTCGTCGGGGCGGCCCTCGGCGCCGCCGGCGCGGCGTTCCAGTCCATCGCCCGCAACCCCCTCGCCTCGCCCGACCTGCTCGGCGTGAGCGGCGGCGCGCTCGCGGCGGTCACCGTCGTCGCTGCGATCGGCGCCTCCCCGCCGGTCCTCGGCAGCGCCGGGATCGCGTTCGTCGGCGGGCTCGCCGCGGCCGCCCTCGTGCTGGCGGTGGCCTCCGGCGCCGAGCGCAGCCCCACCCGCCTCGTGCTCGCCGGCGCCGCGGTCGACCTCCTCCTCACCTCGGTCACCCTCACCTTGTTCCTGCTGTTCGAGATGCAGACCGGCGGCCTCCTGAGCTGGAGCAACGGGTCGCTCCTCCAACTGAACCTGTCCAGCACCGCGCCCCTGACCCCGGTGGTCCTCGCCTGCATCGCGGCCCTCGTCGTGCTCGGCGGCCGGCTCGACCTCCTCGCGCTCGGCGACGATCCCGCCGCCTCCCTCGGCGTGAACGTGGCCCGCACCCGGGCGATCGTCACCCTGCTCGCCGTGCTGCTCACCGCCGCCGCGGTCACCGTCACCGGGCCGGTGCGCTTCGTCGGCCTCGCCGCCCCCGTCATCGTCCGCCTCGTGGGCCACCGGGTCCCCGAGCTGAGCCGGAACCGCACCGTGATCGGGCTCTCCGCCGTCGTCGGCGCCATCCTCGTGATCGGCTCCGACGCCCTCCTGCGAGCCGTCGTCGGCGCCGCCGACAGCATCGAGATCCCCGTCGGCGTCGTCACCGCGATGGGCGGCTCGGTGGTGCTCGTGGCCGTGGCCCGCCGCATCCGCGGCGGCGGCACCACCGGGGTCGCCGGGGCGGCCGCGATCGGCGTCCGCAGCCGGCGCCGGGCGCTCGCCACCGCGGCGGTCGTCGGCCTCGCGGTGGTCGCCGCCGCGGCCGCCGGCCTGCTCCTCGGGGACCGCAACGTCCTGTTCGGCGACGTGGCCAACTGGCTCCGCGGCGACGCCGGCATGGCCGTGCGCCGCGCGCTGGACGAGCGGACGCCGCGGGTCGCCGCCGCGCTCCTCGGTGGCCTCGCCCTCGCCGCCTCCGGCCACACCATCCAGCGGGTGGGCCGCAACCCGCTCGCCGAGCCCGGCACCGTCGCCGTCACCGCCGGCGCCGGCCTCGCCGCGGTGTTCGCCAGCGTCGGCGTGGAGGGCGCGTCCACGCTGCGCATCGGCGTGGCCGCCATCGCCGGCGGCGTCGCCGCCTTCACCCTCGTCTTCGCCGCCTCCTGGCGCCGCGGCATCGACGCCGACCGGCTCGTCCTCATCGGCATCGGCACCTCCGCCGGGCTCAGCGCGCTCACCGGGGCCCTGCTGGTGCGGGCCGACAGCTGGGACGTCCAGGGCGCCCTCACCTGGCTCGCCGGCTCCACCTACGGCCGCACCTGGAGCCACCTCGTCGCCCCGGCGATCGCCGTCGCCGTCGGCCTCCCCGTCCTGCTGGCGCTGCGCCGCCAGACCGACCTGCTCGCGGTGGACGACGACCTGCCCCGCTCGGTCGGCATCCGCCTGGAGCCGGCCCGCTTCGTGCTCCTCGCCGTCGCCGTCGTGCTCGCCGCCACCTCCGTCTCGGCCGTCGGCGCCGTCGCCTTCGTCGGCCTCGTCGCCCCGCACGCCGCCCGGCTGCTCGTCGGCGGCGCCACCCGGCGGGCCCTGCCCGTCGCCTGCCTCCTCGGCGCGCTCCTCACCAGCGTCGCCGACACCGTCGGCCGCACCGCCATCGCCCCGTCCCAGATCCCCGCCGGCCTCCTCGTGGCCGCCGTCGGCACCCCCTACTTCGTCCATCTCCTCTGGAGGACCCGCACATGAGCGACACCCCCGACCCCACCGTCGATCCGATCGCCGACCCGAGCGCCGATCCGATCGCCGCCCACGTGGCCGAGCACGGCGACGACCTCTTCGCCGTGCTCAACAACGAGTTCGCGGACGCCGTCGCGCTCATCGCCCGCACCCTCGGGGAGCGCCCCGACGCCACCGCCGCCGAGGTCACCGGCCTCGACGGCGCCGGCCTGGACGTGCGCATCCGCACCGACGAGGGCCACGACGTCGTCCGCATCGCCTTCGGCGAGGTCGTCACCGACCCCGCCGAGATCACCACCCGGCTGTTCGAGCTGCACGCCGCGGCCCGCGCGGCCGCCGGCGAGGACGAGCCGGCGCAGGCCGCCCCCGACCTCTCCGCGTTCAAGACGTTCCTCACCACCGTCTCGGCCACCCGTACGATCCACGAGCACCTCGTGGAGGTGACCTTCGCCGGCGGCGACCTGCACGAGCTGGAGCCCGTCGGCCCCGACACGTTCCTCTACGTGCTCCTCCCGCCGCCCGGCCGCACCGAGCTGACCATCGACCGGGACTTCCGCTGGGAGGAGGTGCCGAACATGGCCGAGGAGGACCGGCCCGTCGGCGCCTACTACACCCTCCGCCGCTGGCGCCCCGAGGTGGCCGAGCTGGACGTCCTCATGGTGCTGCACCCCGACCCCGGCCCCGCCGGCGCCTGGGCCGAACGGGTGCAGGTGGGGGACCCGGTCGCCCTCTGGGGCCCCCGCACCGCCTGGGACCCGCCCGCGAACACCGACCGCTACGTGCTCGTGGCGGACGAGACCGGCCTGCCCGCCGCGGCGGTGATCCTGGAGACCCTCGACCCCGACGTACCGGTGCAGGTCATCGCCGAGGTCGCCGACGCCTCGGCCCGCCAGGAGCTGCCGGAGCGGCCCTCGGTGCAGGTCACCTGGCTGCACCGCGACGGGGCCCACGCCGGGACCACCACGCTGCTGGCCGACGCGGTCGCCGCGCTCGACCGGCCCGGGGGCACGCCGTACGTCTGGGGCGGCGGCGAGTCCAAGGCCATGACCGCCTGCCGCCGCCACGTGCGCGACACCTGGGGCCTGGAGCAGGCCCAGGTCTCCCTGCTGGCCTACTGGCGCCACACGGCCGGCTGAACCGCCGGGTCGGCCGCAGCCGACCTCAACCGACGCCGACCACGTCCCACACGTGGCCCCGCGCGTCCAGGGACGCATCGACGCGGTCGCAGCGCAGGTCGCCGTTCACCGCCCGGCCCACGCCCGCCCGCTCCACCACCCGCAGCTCCCGATCGGGGGCGAGCGCGGCGCGGGCGTCGGCCTCGGGCAGGTCGCGCAGCCGCTCCACCAGCTCGTCGGTGAAGCCGGGGCAGGGGGGCTCGGTCACGGTGACCGGCACCTGGACCCGCGCCGGGTCGTGCCGGCCGGGGACCACCGCCGTGAGCAGGTAGCGGCCCGGCGTCAGCGCCCCGCCGGAGCGGCCGAGCAGGCCCCGGCCCGGGGTGCGGGCCCATGGCGCGAGCTGCTCGCGGCCGAGGGGGAACGTCACCGTCGCCCCGGCTGGCACGACGGTCGTGGTGGTGCGGTAGCAGTCGGTGAGCATCGGTTGCGGCACCGGTGCGGCGGCGTCGTCGGCCGGCACGAGACCGGTGGCGGTGAGGAGGACGGTGCACTCGGTCAGCTCCCGCGGCTCGTCGGTCGTGTTCGTCACCCGCAGCGTGAGCGAGAGCGGCCGGCCGGCGGCGACGGTCGTGGCCTCCGGTGCCAGTGCGAAGGTGAGCCCCCGCAGGTCGTCGAACTGGCCGCCCGTCACCTGTGGCCGGAGGGCGTCGGGCCCCTCGGGCGCGTCCGGGCCGGACGCGTCGGTCGTGTTGGTCCTGCCGGTCGTCGGGGTCGTCGGGGTCGTGACCCTCGGGCTCGGTGCCGTGGTGGCGACGCCGGTGTCGTCGCCGTGGAGGATGCGGTCGGCGGCCTCGCGGTAGGTGGGGGCGAGCAGCGGGGAGCCGGCGGGGACCGAGGGGGCAACGAGGCTCCGCCACGACGCGTCGACGGGGCGGAGCGCCTCCACGAACGAGACGAGCGAGGCGAGCGGATCGGCGTCGGGGTGGCGCTCGTCACCCGAGCAGCCGATCACCACCAGGTCCATGTCGTGCCAGGTGCCATCCGCCTGTGCGCAGGTCAGGCCGACGAGGCGCCCGTCGGCGTCTAAGCGGTCGACCGCCAACGCGGGGGTTCCGATGCGCATCGGCAGGTAGGTGTCGGGCGGTTCCAGGCCCTCCCCGCCGAGCAGGTCGGCCGTCGTCGCGGTGCCGGCCGGCTGGAGGCGCAGCGCCAGCGACACGCCCTCGGCATCGGTGAAGGTGAGGCGCACCTGGACCACCGGCTCCGTCGCCGGATCGACCAGGACCGCCTCGGCCGTGTCGAGGGCCCAGCGCGCCGGTTCGCCGGCCACGGGGGCGAACCAGCCGGTCGCCTCCGCACCGGTGGCGGCGGTGCCCTCGGTGCCGGAGCGGGTGCCGCGCACCGCGAGGGCCGCGCCGGCCACGAGGGCGGCGACCACGGCCGCCACCGCCAGCACCCGAGTCGGGCGACGACCGGGGCGGCCGGCCAGGGGCGCCGCGCCCAGGTCGAGCGGGGTCGCGCTGTCGGGTGTCGCGGTCCCATAAGGCGTAGCTGCCGCGTCAGCGGTGGTGGCGGCGTCGGGCGGGGCCGACGGGTCGGTCGCCGGCGCGTGGCCCAGGTGCCGGGCGAGCTGGTCGAGGCCGTCGGTCGGGGTGACCGCGGCGGCGAAGGCGGCCAGGTCCCGGCGGAGCCGTTCGGTCGGGTCGGTGGGTTCGGCGGGGTCGGTCACGGTCGCAGCACCTCCCGGAGGCGGCCGAGCCCGCGGTGGACGAGCGAGCGCACGGTGGCCGGTCGGGCCCCGAGCAGCTCGGCGACGTCCTCGTCCGCGAGGTCGAGGTAGTAGCGGAGCACGAGCGCGCAGCGCTGGCGGTGGGGGAGCGCCCGGAGGGCGAGCCACACCTCCGTGCGGTCGTGCGGGATGGCGAGGTCGTCCACGGCCGGGGGCGGCTCGACCGGGTGCGCGGCGGCGGTCGCCCGGCGGCGCAGGTGGCCTCGGGTCAGGTTGACGACGCTCGTGCGCAGGTAGGCGCCCGGCTCGCGGACCTCGTGGAGGCGGGGGTGCAGGTTCACGAACGCGTCGTGCACCAGCTCCTCGGCCACCGGCTGCGAGCCGCACAGCAGCACCGCCAGGCGCACGAGGCCCGGCTGCTCGTGTCGGGAAAGCTCGGCCAGCCGCCGCCCCCGCTCGTCGTCGTCGGCCATCGCGGCCCCCGCGGGGGGGCTGCG